>Ga0214919_10009123_pt1 | contig 12844 bp, 13 predicted proteins | sample LL1503_MetaG_FD_177994 | JGI IMG/M metagenome (GOLD analysis project Ga0214919, IMG submission 177994) | Freshwater microbial communities from Lake Lanier, Atlanta, Georgia, United States - LL-1503 | ecosystem: Environmental > Aquatic > Freshwater > Lake | place: USA: Georgia | collected...
CAACTTGTAATCCAATACCGACAAGTGCGGACAACGGCAGAACCACAAAAATCGCCAAAAATGGACTGAGCCCAGTTGCTAGACAAAAAGTAGACGCAATAAATGCTGACCCGACAGCAAGATCTCCATGTGCCAAGTTGACTAATCGCATCACACCAAATGAAACCGAAAGCCCGGTCGCATACATTGCATAAAGTCCGCCGACTAAAACACCTTGAATTATCGCATTTAACCAATTCACTTGTTGACACCAATCCCGAAATATGCGGACGCTATTTGCTCTCGTGAAAGATCAGCAGGTTTACCTTCAAGCGAAACTTGACCCTCTAGCAAACAGTATGCATACTCGCTCGCTGACAAAGCTTGATTAGTGTCTTGCTCAACATAAATTAGAGAGCATCCAGTTGCACGAATTCTTGGAAGAATCTCGTAGAGTTTTTTTACAATTATCGGGGCAAGGCCAAGAGAGACTTCGTCAAGCAAAAGCAGTCGAGGGTTGCTCATTAGCGCGCGACCAATTGCTAGAGCTTGTTGCTCGCCCCCAGAGAGTTTGTCGGCACGTCGATCAGTAAGTTTTGCCAACATCGGAAACACCTCGTAAACAAACTCACGATTCCATACTCCTTGCCGTCGAGAATATGCGCCGATTGAAAGATTTTCGTCAACTGTAAGGCTTCGAAAAATTCGTCGACCCTCAGGGACTAATGCAATCCCCCTGTTTAGTCGCTCGTGCGGCTGCAAATTCACAATTGATTCACCGTCAAAAATTATTTCACCGAAGATCACATCAACAACGCCGGCTATCGATTTCAATAGCGTTGACTTTCCTGCACCATTGGCGCCGATAACCGCGATAGCTGCACCTTCGTTTAGATTCAACGAAATGTCGAACAACGCTTGAAACTGCCCATAGCCCGCAGACAAATTTCGTACTTCAAGAAGCGACATCTAAAAACTACTCATTACCTAAATAGATGCTCTGCACTTCAGGTGAAGCCATCACTGATTTCGGATCGCCACACATCAATACTCGCCCATAGTCAATTGCCAAAAGTTGATCTACGACTTCAAGAAGTGCGTGCACAATGTGTTCAATCCAAATTAAGGTGATGCCAGTTGTGCGAATTAATTTAATTGTTGCAATTAATTCGTGTACTTCCATTTCTGTAAGTCCACCTGCAATTTCATCCAACAATAAAACCGAGGGCTCAATAGCAAGTGCCCGAGCCAACTCAAGTCTTTTTCGCTCAAGCAAAGTAAGTTGACCAGCAACGACATTTGCTTTTGAGGTCATCCCAGTTGTTTCAAGAGCAAAAGCACAGGCTTGATCTATTGATTTTGACTTTCGAGATTTTCCGCGTCCAAAAGTTGCGCCGACAAGAATATTTTCATAAACAGTTAGACCTTCAAATGGTCTCGGAATTTGCGAAGTACGACCAATACCTTTACGGCTTCGCTTATGACTAGGCACGTTGGTGACATCAATGCCCTCAAATAAAACACTGCCACTTGATGGTGTGAGATCTCCAGCGAGAATATTTAGCATCGTGGTTTTGCCTGCACCATTTGGCCCAACAACACCCAACGCTGAACCAGATTTTATGGATGCATTCAAATTTTCAAGAACTGTGAGGGTTCCGAATTGCTTCGAAACCCCCACAAGTTCAAGTAACTCTGTCACTTCTTTTATTCTCCGCTACTTATGCCGTGATTGGCTCAATTGTTCCACCAGTTGGCACACCAGGATTGAGGCTGTTGTCAACAATCACTAGGTCATAACCGGTTGGAGTATCTGCTTCGCGCCATTGACCGCCACACAACGCTGTCTTAGCAACGTTTGGAATTGGTCCACTTGTGAAGTCGACTGTTCCAACGATGGTATCAATTTTCATTGTCTTGATTGCATCGCGAACAGCAGTCTTATCGGTGCTGCCTGCAGCAACGAGTGCCGCAATTGCAACTTCGAATAATGCGTGAGCAAAACCGATTGGTTGTGTCCACTGTGCACCACTTGAAGCCGTGTACGCGTCTGCGACTTCTTTCGCAGAAGCACCAGTGAGCGAGCTTGAATATGGATGGTTAGGACTCCACCAAACTTCAGAGGAGAGACCAATGCCATCTTTGCCAAGCGCCTGAATCGATTCTGGGAAGAGCAATGCTTTTCCGATTGATGCAGCCTTTGGAACAAAGCCCTGTTGTTTTGCTTGCTTCCAGAAAGTTGGGAAATCTGGAGGAATCACTACACCAGTGATAATTTCAGCTTTCGCTTTCTTGAAGGCAGCAATTTGTGCTGTGAAATCTTGGTTCAAGTTTTCGTATCGACCTGGATCGGTCAAAGTGAAACCTGCACCAGTCAATGCTGGAGGGAAACCAACTGTTGTGTCTCCCCATACGTTTCCGTCACCATCATTCGGGAACAATCCACCTACTGACTTATTGGTGTCAAGTGAACTCCACATCGAAATAAATTGTGGAATGATGTCTTCAAGACCCCAGAAGAAGTGATATGTCCAGTTGAAAGTTGTTTCTCCTGGTTTTCCGCCTCGACCAATGAACCATGCTTGCCACGGTGCGAGACTTGAGATACAAGGCACGCCGTTTGCTTCACACTGATCTGATACTGGGTTGGTTGTGTCTGGAGTGTTACCTACAAGCATCAAGTCGATTCCATCTTCGGTGATCAACTTGCCGGCCTTTGCAGCCGCTTTTGTTGGATCAGACTCAGAGTCCTCAGCGAGGATTTCTACTTTGTATGACTTGCCACCAACACGAAGTCCATCGGCGAGGAATGTTTTAATTCCTTCGAAAATGAATGCATCTGCCGAAGCGAATGCTGCAAGTGGACCTGTCGCTGGTGAAACGTAACCGATTTTGATGGTGCCATCTGCGCCACCTCCGCCAGTGATACCAGTGTCTGTCGCTGGTGCAGTTGTTTCTGCAGTTGCAGTCGTGTCTGTAGTTGCGCTATCTGACTTTGAACACGCTGCAAGAATCGCTGCTGCGATTCCGCCACCACTCAACGCGAGAAACTTACGTCTCCCAATCGGGGCTTGAAAGCCACTTTCTTGTTCTATATTTTCACTCATTTATTTCTCCTTTTTTGGTTTTATGTTTATAATTAATTCGTAACCTAATTTCAATTCTCTAATTTGCCGCTACCGGTCTGACTCCATCGAAGGCTCCTTGCAACAGCAACTCAATTGATGCTGCGTCGAAGTTTCGAGGATTTGTACGGATCTCGGCTGCTGCTCGAGTTGCCACTTCTGCAAGATTTTCGCGATGCAGACCAAGTTCAGCAAGAGATGATGGGACGCCACTGCGTTTTGCAAGATCCCAAAGACTTCCCGCTACGTCGTCTTGGCGACAATCCAAAGCGTGCGCTAATTGCGTCATCTCATATGGCAAGACGGGCGCGTTAAACGCAATTGCATGCGGCAAAACAACTGAGTGTGCATCGGCATGAACTAACCCGAACGCCCCGCCCAAAACGTGACAAATCTTGTGATGAAAACCAGCAGACGTATCTCCTAGCGAGATGCCCGACATTGCAGCACCATAAAGAAGTTGAGCGCGTGCCTCAATATTTTTAGGGCTCGACATGACAAGCGGTAACGACAAATTTATTGCTCGAACACCTTCAAGCGCAATCGCCGTCGTAATCGGGTTGCAACCTGTTGCATAAAGTGATTCAACGCTGTGGGCAAGAGCATTAAATGCAGATGCGCCGGTGACGCTTAACGGTAAGTCGACGGTTAATTCGGCGTCATACAACGACACACGAGGCAAGACAACCGCATCACTACCTGTCTGTTTATGTCGATCTCCGGTTAATCCATAAATAGTTGTTTGTTCACTACCGGCATAAGTCGTTGGTATTGCAATAATTGGAATTCGATGCGAAAGCGCAATTGCTTTGGCTAATCCAGTTGATGATCCGCCGCCAACACATACAACCAAATCGGCGCTCAAATTAGTTACCGAATTACGTGCTGCTTCTGCAAGTTCAACGGGTACGTGTTGCTTGACATCGGTCCAAGTTGAAACCAATTTGTTGCCAATTAGTTCTTCAATTGATTTTTGAAGCGTTAAGGCGCCACCATCAAGAATTAAGAAAACTTTCTGCGCATTTAGCTCTGCGACTTCAGCGCCTAAAGTGTTACGAACACCAGGACCGAAAACCAATTTGCGATTTCTCTGCACGTATGTGAATGATGAAGCATTCATTAAGCACTCTGCAATTCTCTAAGAGCATCAATTTCGCGATCGGTTACTGCTTCTGTTGTAAAAATATTTTCGGCAATACGAAGTTTCCATCCCGTATTTTCGATGCACTGTTCGGCAGTTACCCCAAGATGCATTTGCGTTTGCACAAGTTCGCACGTCTCTGGATCTGGCTCAAGAACCCCAAGATCAGTAATAACAATTTTGGGCCCTCCGCCTCGCAGACCCAGTCGCTCACGGTGACCCGGGCCATCACCAAAACCAAAAGAAGTTCTAAAGTCACACCGATCAACAAAAGCCCTTTTTGTTTGACGCATGATGACAATCACTTGGCCAGCAGTAGCCGCGATCTCTGGTGCGCCGCCGGCACCGGGCAAGCGGGTCTTTGGCTTGTCGTATGAGCCAATAACCGTTGAATTGATGTTTCCAAATTTGTCGAGTTGAGCACCACCAAGAAAACCAACATCAATTCGACCGGCCTGCAACCAATACGAAAATATTTCTGGAACGCTCACGACCGAGTCTGAAGTATCAGCAAGTTCGCCGTCTCCGATTGATAAAGGCAACCGCGTTGGCTTTGAACCGATGCATCCAGATTCATATATAAGGACAGGCTCAGGCGAATATAAATGACGCGCAAGATTTGCTGCAGTGCTCGGCAAACCAATACCAACAAAACAAGCAGCCTTGCCAGCGGCAGCCAAAGTGCCCAGCACTCGCGCAGCATTGACAATCATCAGGTCATCAGTTGAGATCGTATTTGCGCTAGTTGATTCCTTAACCATTGGTTGATACCAAAGCCGTAATGCCAACCGACCGACTGAAAGAATCAAAATCTGTCGTCCCAGTTATATGCACTTCGATCCACTTTTTGAAACTCTCGCGATCCTTGGCGATGTCGTCCCAAGATTTGTAAAACGAATTATCGCGTTCGCTATAACCAGATGCATAACTTGGATGCGCACCATTTCGCACATGGCAAACTGCACTGACTACCCAAGACGGGATAACTACTCCTCCGCTAACTGGTGTCAACTTTTCTACAACTTCTTCAACGGTGACGATTGATGCTTTGGCAGCGAGCACGGCTTCGCGTTGCACACCAAGAAGACCCCACAATTGAACATTGCCTTCGCGGTCGGCACGTTGTGCATGAATCATCGTCACGTCTGGATTAATTGCCGGCACAGCAGTAAGTTCTTCATCGGTAAATGGACAACTAATTGTTTTGATCGATGAAGTCTGATCTACCAAATCGGTGCCAACGTATCCTCGCAAAACTCCGAACGGAAGCCCCGATGCTCCTGCCACATACCGAGCAGCCATTCCGGCGTGACTATGTTCTTCGATTTCAATTTGATGTGGCCAGTTGTTCTCGACAGCATCTCGAAAGCGATGCAACGATCCCACACCAGGATTGCCACCCCAAGAAAAAGTAAGTTTGCTCACACAACCAGCACCGATTATTTGGTCATAGACCATGTCGGGGGTCATGCGAATTGCATGTAAATTGCGCCGACCTTGTCGAATAATTTCGTGACCAGCAGCGTGCGGAATTAAGTGGGTGAATCCTTCCATTGCAATTGTTGAACCATCTTTTACGTAACGAGCAACTGCTTCTTTAAGTTCAAGAATCTCGGCCATTAGTTTTTTGTCGCGTCTCGCGGGTACCAAGGTGGAAGTTTTGCATCAACATTCACCCAGATACTTTTTGCTTCGGTGTATTCGCGTATCGCTTCGAATCCCATTTCGCGACCATATCCAGACTTGCCAGTTCCGCCGAACGGCGAATTTGGGCTCACACGCTTGTATGAATTTATCCAAACCATGCCGCTTCGAATTTGAGAGGCGACACGGTGCGCGCGCGATAGATCGTTCGTCCACAATCCACCGCCGAGGCCATACTCAGTTGAATTGGCAATTTCAAGCGCTTCTTGCTCCGTTTTAAATGTCGTCACCGTCACGAATGGGCCAAATACTTCTTCGTGGCATACTCGACTTTCGTTATTTCGAACGCGAACAATCGTCGGCAAAACATAACAACCATTGCGCAACGCAGGGTCTTCTGGAGATTTTCCGCCCGTAAGAATTTCTCCGCCTTCATCAACCGCAACTTTTACAAAGTCAAGAACACGATCACGGTGCATTGCCGAAGTGAGTGGACCCATTTCAGTTGCTGGATCAAGTGGGTTTCCTATTTTGATTGACTTTGCCAGAGCAACAAATTTGCTTATAAATTCTTCGGCAATTTCTTCTTGCAAAATTAAACGACTTCCGGCGATGCATGCTTGCCCTTGATTATGAAAAATAGCAAACGCACTTCCGTTTATCGCTGCAGTAATGTTGGCGTCGTTAAAAACGATATTTGCGCCCTTGCCACCCAATTCGAGTTGGACTCGTTTTAGATTGCTCGACGAATATTCAACAATGCGTCGCCCAACTGTTGTTGAACCTGTGAATGCAATTTTCGCAACATCTGAATGAGTTGCGAGTCGTTCACCAGCGGTGTGTCCAAAACCAGGGACAATATTGACTACTCCGTTCGGAAACCCAACTTCGCGCATTAACTCGGCTAAGCGCAAACTCGTCAACGGTGTTAATTCGCTTGGCTTTAGAACAATCGTATTTCCGGCTGCAAGAGCTGGCCCCATCTTCCAACTGCAAAACATCAACGGGAAATTCCACGGGACTATTGCGCCGACTACTCCGAGTGGCTCACGCACGACGTAATTTAAAAACCCCGGTTCGACCGGCATTACGTCGCCCTGAATCTTGTCTGCCATCCCGCCGAAATATCTAAAACAAGCTGCCGTTCGTGGCACATCCAAAAATCTTGAGTCCTTTATGGGGTGACCGGTGTTAAGGCTTTCGAGTTGGGCGAATTCTTCAGAATTGACTTCAAGTGCGTCTGCCAATTTAAGAAGTAGTCGACCTCGTTCCGCTGCGGCAACTGCTTTCCATTTTGGAAACGCTGCTTTTGCAGCCGCCACTGCTAGATCAATGTCAGCCTGTCTGCCTTCAGCAATTTCAGTAATCAATGAACCGTCATGCGGGTTAACCACTGGCAAACGATGACCGCCAACAGCGACAACGAACTCGCCGTTTATAAACAGCTGATTTTGCATGTTTTTGTTTTAGAAACTAACTGGATACTGTGGCGCCTTACCACTGGCGATAAGCCCTGGCAGGTCTGCTGAGTTGTTCTCCCAGACGAGAAGCATCGAACGCTTTGAACTGAAACCTTGGTGCCGAATATCTGCTGGCATTGCAGCACAGTCACCCGCTCTCATTGTTACCTTTGCGCGGGGTGCTCCTGTTTCGCGATCGGCAACATCCCAAACGATTTCGTCAGACAATTGAATGAACCATTCAACGCGATCGTTGCCGTGCACGATTGGCAAAATATATTCTTCGGTAGTTGGGCAGTAAAGACTTTCTTTACAAACACTTACGACCGATGGGTTCCACGTAACGTTTGATCGCGAGAGATACGCAAACAAATTGAACGCAGCGATTTCGCCTTCAAAGCCTGGCTCGGCGAATACTTGTGGTTCATCTTGTGGCACATCAGCGAACATGCGATTAACCGGGTGCCCAGTTGCATCAGTTCGAATTTGTTCGTCACCTTTGACGCCAACCATTCGCGCTGCGGCAACACGTTTTCGCGTAACAGCCTCTGTGTTACTGCCCGATTTAATGCCCCACGGAGCTTGAGTTTCAGCTGGACTAGCAAAAGGATCAAAAGTTGAGTTTGTCCAGTTATCTAACATCGAGTGAAATGTTGAGCGGATATTTGGTGTCTGAAAATTTTCTGAGTAATCCAACTCGGCCTTGCGATATGCCTCGTTAAATCGACCAGCGAAAAGGTCTACGTTTCCATAGTGGTTGATAGTGCCGACTACATGATCGAAATTAACAGTTCCATAGAAAAAATCCCATGCGCAGTCACGCTGCAATGCACGAAGAAAATCGTCAATGCTTATTGCATGCGAACCTGTTGGCCACGAAACGTGAGCAAAATATTCATCTCGATTAAATTTAAAATTACCGAGTACAAAATCGTTGTAACCAAAATTATTTGGACCACTTGCTTTTACTGTTGAGTCTTGTGATGTTGACATTTTAATATCTCCTTTTTAACTTAGACAGATCTGAGCCCAACGCTGTTTGGTCAGATCTCCAATAATTGTTTGTTGAAGTAACACACCTGTCTTTTTTGCAGTGAAACTATAAGCACTGCCTTTTGGTAACAACGCTTGATGCCCCTGTTGCAGCACGACTCGACCCATCTTTTTGCCAACTGGTTCGCCATTAACTGCAACCGCACCAGACTTTCCAGACACAGCAACCGGCGTGTCGAGTTTGACAAAATTTATTTCAATATTGCCATCCATGCAGATGACCGTCTCATCGTGATCACATGAATACCATCCACTTTGCCCTTCGGCTCGGATTGCTTCAAGAACATACTCTTGGTTGATTCCGACCGCTACTTTCTCCCACGGTTTTGATTTCTTCGCAACTTCAAAAAGATTTGAAAAAACATAATGCTTTGGATCATCGTTAATGATGTCAATTCGGCCCTTGCTGAAGTTATCCAACGAACCGAAAACTGTTTTATAAGCCATATCCCCCCATAATTTTTAACTTGATTTGTGTTCGCATTGCGTACAGATGTACGCTCTATGAACATTCTTACAGGGAGCCTATTAATTTGTCAAATGAAGAAACAAACAGCAGCGACTATGTACAGTCTTTGGCACGAGGGCTTCTGGTGCTTCGAGCTTTTTCAGCCGAACACCCTGCCCTAACTTTGGCGGAGGCATCGCGTCTGACTGGTCTCACAAGAGCCACGGTGCGACGAAGTTTGCATACGTTGCAAAAATTGGGATACGCCGTAACTGATGGCAAGCAATTTGAACTCACACCGCGAGTACTTGATATTGGCTACGCATACCTCGCGTCTGCCCAAATTGGCGAAGTTGCGCAACCATTTATGGAGGCACTATCCGATCAACTAAATGAATCTGTTTCTGTTGCTGTGCTCGACGAGTTTGAAATTGTCTATATTGCTCGAGTGCCGACTAAGCGGATTATGCGAATTGGGCTTGCCCTCGGCTCGCGCCTGCCGGCACTTGTAACTTCGATGGGTCGCGTTATTGTCGCAGAGCTTGCGCCCGTTGAGCAAAGGCAATTTCTGAAATCTGCGCCTTTTCCAAAGATGACCGAGAAGACACTTAATACGAAGACAGAACTGGCTAAGGAACTTGCATTAATAAAACAACAAGGCTGGGCACTACTAGACCAAGAACTTGAAGATGGTGTCAGGTCGATCGCCGCACCAATTCGCGACAAACATGGCCGAACAATTGCAGCGATCAATATCGGTACCCAAACTGGTCGCACAAAAATGAGCCAATTGAAAGACGACTACCTTCCGCGATTAGTTCAAGCAGCTAATCACATCACATCGGCGATGGCTAAAAGATGATTTCTCAAAAGAATTATTGGCATGAAAACCAACGAATCTTGACACTCTGAGGGTTTTTCCGTTACCCTGATCTTTCAGAGAAATGTCCACTTAGCGGACACATGTCCAAGGGGTAATCAAAAATGACAACTAACACTTCGATTCCAAGTCGCTTACATCACACAGCGTATTTAACAAAAGACCAAGAAGCCACTCGCAAGTTCTACGAAGGACTTATCGGCTTGCCATTAGTAGCAACTTGGTCTGAGACCGACGAACTGTTTGGTGCACCGCGAGTTTACAGTCACACTTTCTACGGTCTCGGAGACGGAAGTGGATTGACATTCTTTCAGTTCGCTAACAAGAGTGACCAAGATTTGTTCGATCCGCAATTAACTCCGTCGCCGTTTCGCCATATCGCACTCAATGTGACAGCAGAACTACAAGCAGAAATTTTCGATCGTCTGCAAAAAGCTGAATGGAAGCCAGAGGGTACTTATGTTCTCGAACATGGATATTGCAGATCTCTTTATACAGAAGATCCAAATGGCATGTTGATTGAGTTCACTGTAGATGTGCCGAACTCGAGCGAGATTTCAAAAACTCGAAAGAACACTGCACACAAAGATCTTGAAAAATGGCTCGCTGGCGATCACACCAGCAATAACGTTTATCGCTAAATATTGCAAAATTAGTAAGCGAAAAAATGTCGCCTTCGCATAAGCCACTCGATGGCTTGATCGTTGCCGACTTTTCTAGAGTTTTAGCAGGTCCGTATTGTTCGATGTTGCTCGCAGATATGGGGGCAACTGTAATCAAGGTCGAAAGCCCGCAAGGCGACGACACTCGAACTTGGATGCCTCCAACTAAAAATGGTGTCGCTACGTATTACATGTCAATCAATAGAAATAAAAAATCACTCGTCCTAGATTTTTCAAGCGAAGAAGATCGAAAAGTCGGATTAGAACTAATCAAGCGAGCAGATATTTTTATTGAGAATTTTAAAACTGGCGGTCTAAAGAAGTTCGGTTTTGACTTTGATTCTGTTGCGACGATAAATCCAAGATTGATATACCTATCAATCAGCGGTTTTGGAACTGCTGAAGGGGCATGGTTGCCTGGTTACGACTTAATCGTGCAGGCTGTGTCTGGCTTAATGAGTCTTACTGGTGACCCGAATGGCCCACCGTTTCGTGCAGGCATTTCAGTGTTTGATGTAATGGCTGGGCTACACGGTCTCATCGGTGTACTAACAGCACTTCACCAACGCGAAAATACTGGTCGAGGTCAGCATGTTGAGGTCAACCTTTTATCTTCTGCAATGTCTGGGCTAGTCAATCAAACTGCCGCATATGCCGCCGCTGGTGAGGTTCCTTTTCGAATGGGCAACGCCCACCCAAGCCTCTTTCCATATGAAGCTTTGCCAACAAAAGATCGAGATTTGATTATTGCCGCCGGCAACGACAAGCAATTTCGTGCACTTTGTAAAGTTCTTGAAATTGAAAGCGTTGCCGACGACTCGCGCTTTACTGCGAACTCTGATCGAACAGCAAACCGCGAACAACTTCGGCCACTGCTGCTGGCACGCTTGGCAGAGTGGGCAGCCGATGATCTATTCATTGCACTGAACAAGGTCGGCGTGCCGTGTGGACCAATCAATACAATCGGCGATGGCGTCGAACTTGCAGAAAAACTTGGGCTTAAGCCGCGTATTGCAGTCGGCGAAGGTGACAGAAAAGTTGACTTGATTCGAAATCCAATAACTTTCAGCGAAGGTGAACTTTCTTACGATCTTCCTCCGCCACAGCTCGGTGAGCACTCAGATGAAATTCGAAAATGGCTAAAGGAAACACAGGGCTAATGGCTGGCGAACAGAAATATCAAACTGGAATCGGTACATCGACTGCAGATTCAATCACTTTGCTTGGCAAAGATCTTGCGTCAGAGATCCTCGGCAAAGTATCTTTTGGCGAACTCGCATTTTGGCTAATTGCGAAACGCAAACCTACAAAAGGCGAGCTAATAATTTTTGAGGCAGTACTTGCGTCACTCGCCGACCATGGATTTACACCAACTGCAATTGCGGCGCGATTGACTTATTCAAGCGCACCTGATTCGCTTCAAGGAGCATTGGCCGCAGGTCTGCTCGGCGGCGGTTCGCGCTTTCTTGGTGTCACTGAAGATTGCGCAAAGTTTCTCAATAATCACATCAATTCGCTCTCACAAATTCCGACCACTGTTGAAGGTTGGGATCATGTTGCACGCGATGTAATTGCTAAAACTAAAGACTCAGGTAAATTTGTACCTGGGCTTGGGCATCCGGTTCACAAAAATGGTGACCCAAGAACACCAGTGCTGATGTCGCTTGCAAAACAGAACTCAACTTTCGGAAATCACTTGAGTCTGTTCGAAGCAATTGGCCGAGTTCATCCAGAAATACTTAAGAAAAATTTACCGCTAAATGGTGCTGGAGTTTGCGGCGCAGCGTTGGCCGACCTTAATCTTCCGATGGGCGCAATGCGTGGCGTTGCGTTACTCGCTAGATGTGCAGGCTTGCTCGGTCACCTTGTTGAAGAACAAGAAAATCCGATCGGAATAGATGTTTACATGGCGATAGATCGAAATATTGATTATCAGCCACCTTCAATTTGAGCCAGAATTTTGGCTAGACGCCTGCTTCTATTATTGCGTTTTGTACGAGATGTGGTAATGTGTCCATTCAACGGACAATCGGTCCGCGACACACGGGGGTTATTTAATGAGCAAAGTAGGAATGGACGCCAGCCCACGCTGGCACAGTTGGGTGGCAAGTCACCCAGTTGGTGGATTGGCCGTAACAGGCTTAGTTGCAACACAAATCGTTACATACTTAGGGTATTGCTTCAAGGCAATTGGTCTTCCAACTTTGCCTTGGCCGGCGTACAACGGTGCGTTGATCGGTGGAGCAGATACTTGGGCTAGCCCACTCGCGCAATATTGGGCGGGTCAATCAATGCACTATGTAAACGGAATCGTATTCACGATTTTGTTCGGAATGGTCGCACGCGCAAAATTGCCAGGTTCACATGTAATCAAAGGTATTCTCTACGGAGTTGTCTTGGCGATTGTGAGCATTGGCTTCTTGGTTCCTTACGCCTATGTTCCAAAAATGGG
>Ga0214919_10009124_pt1 | contig 12841 bp, 6 predicted proteins | sample LL1503_MetaG_FD_177994 | JGI IMG/M metagenome (GOLD analysis project Ga0214919, IMG submission 177994) | Freshwater microbial communities from Lake Lanier, Atlanta, Georgia, United States - LL-1503 | ecosystem: Environmental > Aquatic > Freshwater > Lake | place: USA: Georgia | collected 2015-03-15
GTCTCCTAGGCTCGGGCGGGTACAGTAAACGTCGTAAACTCCTGGCTCTCTAGCTCCTAAAATTGCTAAAATCTCGCTATATGTTACATTTATAGTAATTGTTTCCGCGTTTCCGCCAACTACAGTTACTACGCCTGTATCAGCAGCAGAGGTAATTGTGCCAGAAGCAGCCGTTGTATATTTGAATGTAGTTGATGTAGGAACAACTGTGACAACATAAGCATTTCCTTCAATTGAAGGATTTCCATTTGTACCATCTATGGCAACAAGACTTCCAACAGAGAGCCCATGTGCTGCGCTAGTTGTAAGAGTTACAGTTGTTCCTGTTCTATAAGAATTGGTTATATCAAGTGTTCTATCAGAACGATTTAATACGGCCGCAGTTGATAGGGTAGTAGTTGTTGAATCTGTATAGTTAGATACAGTTATGTATACATCCCATGCCGCGTCATCTTTTAGAAATTCTGCATTTATCTCATCGAGGTATAAAACAACACTTCCACCAGAAGTTAGAACTTTGATATCAGATGCTGTCTCTGTATAAATATAAGGTTTTGGATTTATACGTCGAGCCTTAGGTACATCAGGGCTAAATACCCTAGATCTAGCTCTTGCTTTATCTGGATTAGTTGACTTTAAAAATAAATCTACAGCGTAAAGACCAGTTCTAAGTTCGTCAATAAAATCTTGTGTGTCAAGAATGGTATAAGAAACTCCCTGGCGTGCTACAGAAGTCACCCTCTGTGGAAGAGCGCAGGTGTCATCCCCTGTATAAAGTTTTACTAATTCTGTGGCTAAAATTCTAGCGGCGTTTTGTCCCGCTGCAGGAGGGGGTGTCCCGTATGTATAGGTAACTTCTACGTTAGCAGAAGTCCATGTAGAACCAGGTGTTCCTACAATAGTTGAGTGCTCTACTAGATAGTATTGAGTAGGATCAATAATTTCTCCAGCTATATTTCTAACATTATGTATTTTAATTACTTTACGACCTCTTAGCCGTACTGTTCTATTTGCGGAAGAGCCATCTCCTAAATAGCTATCGCTATTTATACCTATACCACCAGTTCTAAGGTTTTCTACATTTCCATTAATTAGCGTGGGAATATGTGTTGTGGAAGAAGCACCTAAGCGAAGGAATGGGTCATATGATGAAACATATCTCTCGGTTACAGTGGTAGTGCCACTATATTTTCTTCCAGACATGGACCAAAGAAGTTGAGACGCCGTCTTTACAGCATCATAGGCGTACTCAGAATCGGCGTAATCGCCTAAATCTTCTACATTTGTCCAAAGGTTACTCATCTAACTACCAATCTTAAAGAGTAAAAGCGGGCGAGTAGCCTCGTGTGTTAATGACACGATCGGCACATCGCCCGCCTTTCTTTTTTATACTATGAAGTTGGGTCTTCAGATGAAGCGATAATGAAGTCAGTAGCATTATCAGCGTTGTAGTCTGCACTACCAGGTACGTTGTAAACTGTTGTTGAACCTTGAGAAGCGAAGTCAGTGACAGCAGTATATCCAGGTTGACGTACAGCACTTCCTGTATCAGCAGCTGAAGTGATTGTTCCTGATGTTGTAGTGGTATATGTGAAAGTGGTAGTTGTAGGAACTGAAACAATTGTGTAAGTTCCGTGTAGAGCAGAGTTACCGTTAGTTCCACTAATAACTACACTCTGTCCAACAGCAAATCCATGAGCTGTAGAGGTAGTAAGTGTTGCAGTGGTACCAGTGCGGTAGCTATTGCTAATTGTTTTTGTTGACTCTTTGTGCCAATTATAAAAGCCTTTTAATCCAGTTGGAGCCCATGAACCGCGAGCATAAGCGTAAGGACGCTCAGAAGCCACAGGGTATTCCCAACGGCCATCAGGTGCATCCGAGAACGCAGAGTTTCCTAGTCCATAACCTTCAAAAGTATTGGCTAGTAGACCGTTTTCAATTACACGGTCGCCAGATTGACGTAGTTTGCAGTATGGGAAAATCCAGTGAAAGTATGGGCGAACTGCAGCACGTCTTCCATCTTTAACTGCAAATGACCAAACTTCAATAGCAACACCATTACCAGCAGGATCATCACCAACGGCAGGTGCGGCCCAGCCTTGGCTTTCACGCTGTGGTGATGCATAGGTTCCGAGGTTCTTACGAAGTAAGAGACCGCCAGAGATTAAAGCTGTTAGTTCTGTATCTGGTTCTGTAATAGCTAATTCCATAGTAATTCTTTTTAAAGTGTCTGGGGCTTTGTAAGATACCGCAACTAACCCGCTTGCTAACTTTTCTACAATTTCATCGCCCTCTTCGTATTCGGGGGTGAATGATGCGCGAAGGAACGCCGAAGTTGTGTAACTATCACCAGAGTTGGTGAGCAAGTTACCTGACGCATCAAGACGAGTTACTCGAATTGACACACCTTGGACGCTAGCCGCGTAGTCCTGAGTGGCCATACTGATTTCTCCTTAAGTAGGTTTTTCTGTTCTTATTTTACGCTGTTAAATCAACTCTGACTGCTAAATAAATAGAAGTATCAAAGTAGACTGAAGCTGCTCGGGTGGCTTTGATACGAATATCGTTAGCATTCCCTGACACATCGTAGCCTTGTGCTAGATTGTCGTTTACTACATCTGGTTCGCCAAGTAAAACTTTAACGGTGCCAGTTGCGTAAATCCATTTATTGGTGGCTGAAGCTGACGCACCTGTTACACCGACTGGTCCATTACCTGAATAACCAGAACCGACCGCTACAGGTGTTCCACCGAGGGTCTGTAAGTGTTCTTTATCTTTATCATGAAATAGCATGTTGCTGCTAGAACTTAAAAGTGTTGCGGTATCACGTGTCATATGAATAATTCCTTGCTCGCCTGCAGCAGAAGTTTGCCCAATTGTGTGCTCTAGTAAAGCTACAGCGCGACGGGGTGAAAGTGCTGTACCACTGTTAAGAACAGTAGCCCCCGAGCCTCGAGCGAGATATGGATTAGCTAATGATTCCCCTGTGGCGATAGCCCCGTCCCATAACTCAACTTCACATGCGTGTTGGCTGATGCCTTCGAGTTGACGAATAGCACGTGCAAAACGATCTTCACCTACAAGACCTAATGTTGACCCTTGGTCTTCTACTTCAATAAAGAAAGGTGTGTGATAGCTATATCTTGGTGACCTAGCGTCACTAAAAAGTGTTTCATAAGTGCCACTAGTTTCATCCCAATTACGACCATAGTTTGGTCTAGTATCCCAGAGTTGGTTAAAGCCTCGAACCCATTTATCTTCAGCTACAGGAGAGTCAGGCTTAGCTACAACGAAAAGACCAAATGCCGATGGCAATATCTTCGGAGCTTTAAATGTTCCATCGAAAGCCATATTCTTTATTCCTAACCTAAAATCTAGTTATGATTTTTTCGTATCGAGGGTGCTCTTTCGAGCACCCTCTAAACGACTATTTTCTTGAATTAATTAGAATTCAAGAGTTGATGCAGTTAATCCACCAAGAGTATCGCGGAGGGCAGCAGCCACACCGTTGATATTAATAGTAGAAGTAATTTGTAGTGATTCAACACCAACAAATGCAGCATTTTCGAAGGTTTCAACGAACATCTTGTAGTCGTTGGTACCGACAAGAGTGGAGTCACGGATAATTCCGAGATCCAAAGTGCCGCCATCAAGGAACAAGAATGAACCTTCTGCGAAGAGCCACCACACACAAGTGTCTGGGAACTCATTCATTGCTCCACTGCTTTGAGTTGAAAATGCACCAGCGCCGCCAGCAGTATCCATAGAGAATGTTGGAGTTACGCCACGAGCTGCGATGTAACCCTCGATCTCTGCATATGCATTGAGATTTGAATCTCCAGGCATATTTAGAGTCAAGTCTGCTGCCATTGCGTCTTTAACCCAGTTAGGGATAATTGCGCGAAGTGGAGCATCTGCATCCATACGGTGACGTGCACGGTAAGCAGCAGCTGCGCGGCCAATTTGAACAAGGAAGTCACGGCCAAAACCAATAATGGAAGTGGATGTAACTGCTGTTGAAGAGGCAGCGATTTTAGTAAGAAGGTTTCCTTCTGCTTCACGAGCATGTTGAATAAGACCGAGTTCGTTGTGACGAGCGATCAATTCAGGATATGCACGAGACATTAGGTTACCAAATTGCAACTGCAAAGTAACTGCATCTGTTGATACAGTAGTTTCAGAAGCAGCAGTAACAGTTAGGCTCAACTTTGAAGCTGGGCTTGGTGTTTCTGCTGAATCGTTTGCTGCAGTCCAGATACCGACAGCGCTTGGATATGCTGAAAGTACTGGTGGAGTGATGTAGCGGATACCGCCACGATCTGCTTGGAAACGAGGTAGTGAATCACGGACTGGGCGAACTGCTGAGCCAAGACCGAAGATGTCATACTTTACTTCGAATGGTGCTTGATGTCCGCCAGCAGCAACAAGTGCTTCAGGTCCGACAACAGCTTGTACTTTGTTCCAGTTAGATTCTGCATCTTGAGTAAGCATGCGATCTTCTGAATATTGAGTAGAAACGGAAGCAACAATATGTTGTTCTCCATCTCCACCATTTACACGACGTAAGCTATGTAAACGCTTTGACATTGCCTCAGCAACAGCGCTCATGTCGTTTAATGAACTTCCAGCCGTATAACCTGGGATATCTGCGCCCGCTGTGATTGCCACGGGAGCGGCAGAAGTCCGAGAGGTTGGACGACGGTCAGCCGGAACCTCGATGTTGAGGTTGGTGTCTGCGTTATCAGCAGCGGCGGTCACAGGTGCCTCCATAATTTCTTGTGCTGTTTGCACATTATCTGTTGTTTGTACTTCTTCTTGGATTGATGCTTCTGAACCTTCAGCAACAACTTCAACAACAGCTTCAGCAACTGGAGCATCTTGAGATGCTACTGCTGCTTCTACTACTGCTGCTTCTGCTACTACAGGTGCTTCCACAACTGCTGTTGCTTCGCCTTCTACGGCTGCTGCAACAACTGTTTCTTCGGCAACGGGTGCTGCCTCAGTTGGTACTTCAATTACTACTTGATTTTCAGTCGAGAACTCTGAGTTCTTTTCTGCTTCGGTTGACGCTTCAGTCATGAGTTTCTTTTCCTCTTCTTCCTTTTTGTCTTCTTCCATATCGGCAGGAGTTTTTTCTTCTTCAAGAGTTTCTGCTGGCATTTCTGCAGCATTCTCCATTTTTTTCTCCTCTTCCATGGTTGGGGAAGGAGTTTCAGAAACTGGAACTTCTTCAACTGCAGGAACTTCTTCTACAGGAGCAGCAGGTGCTTCTTCTGTGGCAGGAGTTTCTTCTGTGGCAGGAGTTTCCATGTCTTCATTTTTGCTATCGTCTTGACCGTACACACGGGTAGTGGCCTCAGCGGCTCGCTGTGCGAGTTCTGTAGCCGCGGCTTCGCGGCGCTTGAGTTCGTTTCTAACTCCGTCAAGCATATCGGCAAGCGATGTCATCGCGTCAACTGTCTGCGTAGTGGGATCTTCTTTCTCGACCGATTCAAATTCACTTAGGATTGATGCCTGTAGTTCACTGACTTGTTCGTCAGTAATCTCAGACAATTGATCCATAGATGCTTTTATACGGTCCACTACTGTCCCTCCTTTGGGGCAGTTAGGGTAGGGCTATGCCTACCTCGCTGATCAGTTGGGGCCGAGGGACTCTTATACGCACTAAGCGCAGAGGCACTCCACCTAATAGTGAATACTACATTAGTTTTAATAGTGTTATTTTCTTTTTTGTACGATTTCTAAACCTTAGGTAAGCAACCTAAGTAATTTGGACATTTGACTTGATATTTCGCTTTGGCTATAATAATCAGAGCCAGACATAAAGCCTTTTAAATCTTTTGTAGCAATATCAGCATCCTTTTGGCCTATTTTATCCTCTACCTTGGTAATCATTCCTTCAATAAGGTCTCTAAGGACTGGAGGAATGTCACTATAACGAATTTTGGAAGCATCTTGACCAAAGGCAAATGGAAGGTTTGCTATAACTGTACCAAGTTGACCTGTAGTGTTTCTGATATTGACTATAGAAGTAGGGTCTAGTGCCTTTGTATCAAGTCTTCCTAAAGTGCTTACCAAATCTGTTGCGGCCTTAGCTGCAGCACCATAGTTTCCAGCATTATCTAGATTTTCTACTTTTTCAATATTTTTTATAGCCTCCGATGAGCCAACAGGTCCAAGATCCATCTTTAATCTAGCAAGAACTAGTCTGAATTTTCCTGCAGTATCGCGAGGTTGAGTCTTGGGCGTGTACTTAGCATCTTTATCTCTAGCAATTTGCTTATTTTTAAGTTCTTCTTTTAGCAACTTAAGTTCTTCATCAGTAAGACCTTTTAAATCTTCTTCTGATATTTTAATTTTAGATTCTTTTTCCACTGGAGGTGCGGCAGGAGCCTTTTCTGAATCAGCAGCAGCAGCAGTGATAGGTCCTCCTACTACCCAAGCGTTACATGTTCGAGATGCAGCGCATTTAAAATCAAATGCTTCGCAGTAGCCTAACTCTGCTGTATCAATTGCATCCCAAGCATTTTCTTTGCTTGAATCACCAGACTCTAAACCAGCAGCAATACAGTCTAACATTTTTGGAGTGCGAATAAACATAACGCAGTTACCGCAACGTGATTTTTTTGCTTCGGAAACATCAACTGACCAGCGAGTGGCCTTCTCTTGCCAAAATTCATCGTTAGGTTCTTTTGGATTAAGAGGACCATACGCCGCTGTATCAATTGCTTTTTGGCGATTAGCCAAATTTATTCCAATATTTCCAGTAGCTGGGGGGCAAGCATCAGCAGTAGTTGCTGACACTATAGCCTGTCCCCCGTTAGAGAAAGGGTTTGGCTCTTGCCCCGCTTGGGGAGACTCTGACTGTTTATGCTCTACTGCAATACTTGCAATTACAGTTTTATCAGATGCCTCTTTCCAATTAGATGGTATTAAATCTTTACGCTCTAATTGACGGGCCATCTTAACAATATGACGTCTTACTAATCCACGCTTACCAGGTTTAGAACGTCCATATGCATGAACAGCATTTTTTAAATCGCTTTCATTTCTTATTGGAAATGATCCATCTGGTAGTGCACGTTTTTCTTCAGCTAAACGTTTACGTTCTTTTCTAGAAATAACAGCAAGTTCTGTATCTGCATCTTCTAGCATTTGAAGCATGTATGAACTACTGTCCTTTTTAAAATTTTCTATACGGGCAGAAAGTTCTGCTGCTTTTATAGATGCAGTAACTGCTTCTACTCTAGCTTTTGCACTACTAGCACCAGCAACAAGAGGGGCTTCTAGTCTGTCAATTCTAGAATTTAATTCTGCAAGCGGGTCATGTTTTAATTGAGCAAGAACATTCGCACCAGCAGCAACTAAAGCCATAATCTGACCAGAAGCAACGCGAGCACGAGCAATAGGAAATCCTGGAACGTTTACTTGGCAGATAGCAACAAGTTCTAGAGAGCCTTTAATAGGTCTCCAGTCTCCTGAAGGAGCGGATGCTCGGAGTGCACGAATTTGTTCTGGTGTAGTTCCAGGTCGTAAAGAACCTGCTACCCAAATACCATAAGCATCTTCTCCTGCATATACATCTGCTACTGCAGATGCTGTATCGTCATAGTGACGAACTGCTTCTGAAGCGGATGCCTCTAATGATGCGTGGCCTCCAGCTAAAGTAAGTTGACCAACTGGCATATCGTCACCTTCTTGGGTGCGAACAACTCCTGTATGGAAATATGAATATTTACTCTTGCTACGTGGCGGGCGAGTTCCGTAAGACATGCCAATGTGATCCACATGCCATGCTGCAATGTGGCCGAACACTTGACCTTCATCAGTAACCGTTAAAGCGGTTGGCTTTTTTAGTTGCGGATCGCCAAACCATTCTTTAGGTGGAGAGACAGGTATCATTCCTGCCACAATTCCACACGCTACTAATGCCGATGCGTCAAGGGGATTAACTCCCTCTACATAGACTCCGTCAGATATCACATCATCCTCCTGGTTTCTTCCCGAGCCATCAGCAAGTTCTACCTTGCATTCTTGATACGCGGGTTTAGGGACAAGCGTCACTGCCATGACTCTTGCCTTAGTTATGTTCATTTTACCTGCTCCAACTTGTTTGTTAGAGTCTTTTTCCGAGGCAACATCTTCTTCATTTGCCTCAAACATATCCATATCTGCAGAAACCCCTCGTATAAACCCTCCACGAACGAGTCTTTCCGCTTCTTTACCGTACTCGCCACTGTCAAAGTAGCCTCTAGCGTTTCCTATACCCTGTTCTGTTCTTTCCATGTGGGTAATTACGCCAATTACAACTGATCCAGAATGACCTTCTCCAGTCTTAATTTGCCATAAAAATGGGAGAGGAAGCTCACGCATGGTGATGGCGCCTTTTTCAAACTTACGGCCATCCCCAGACTCGATCTCTTCAGGGATAACTAACGGGATAACAAAATCTGCTCCCTTTGATTTATCTACCATTCCCGCATCAGCAATAAGAACTCTATTTCTAGCATCCGCTGCTCGTGACTTTAAATAGGATTGATTTAAAATTCTTTCACTAGAGTGTATGAACTCTGTACTGAATGCATCTGCCTTAATACCTTTTTTACCATAAAGTTGTCGATGTTCTTTGTCTCCAGTCCACATACCTGTAGCCTCGTGATGCCTTAGTGCACAGTAGCCTTTAGCGCGAGGTCCCATGTATTTAGAAAGTTGTCTAACACATCTAGTCCAGTCCCCTGGAGTCTTCCAACGAATCTTTGCAGCGCCTTTTCCATATAACCAATAGCGTCTTAACTCTTCTGCATTGCCTTTATTTCTATCAATGCCGCCAGCAGAAACTAAAGATGCAAGTATTGAATCAATTTCATACGCAGATGCGGTTTTAGGTTTAGAAGAAGAATCTACTTGACTTAAAACACTTTCTAGAGTCGGGTTATCCAGAACAACTACTGGAGGAGGGGTAGGACTATTTAAATCATTTAAAATGGTGTCGTCTTTTTCCCATTTACCCTGTTTACGCTTAAATGTGCTTGGCTCTGTTGTATCTGGTCCTGCTGGAATTAAGGAAACAAGTTCCATAACTGCCTGAGGATCATCTGGAGAAACAATTGCCATATATAAAGGAGGAATGTCTGAAGTTTCTGGAGTCATAAGTGCGGTTGCTGCTGCAATAAATCCAGATGCTTTAATTTTACTAAACCCTGGGGCAGGTTGTTGAAGGGCTTTAGAGTATGGATTAGCTTTTAGAAAATCTGATTTGCTAGGAATCTTTTCTTTATAGCCTTCAACTTGATTTGATTTTATTCCTGCTAAATCTGGTCTATACCAGACAGCATTAGGGTACGAGACTTCTCCATTTTTAGAAACTACTTTCTTTTCTAAAAATTCTCTTAAGAACGGGTTGTTGTAAGCATTAGGTGCTTCTAGCGGTCCTGTAGGGTTTCCAGATTTATCAACTGGAATCTTAGGAGCCGTGCTAGTAGGTGCTTGCTGGGTAATAGATTGCCCTGAAACTCTTTGATCTTGAACCCATGCTGGCCAGTCATTTAAAACCGTGTTTAGTTGGTTAGCACTTAGCGCTGGCAGTCTTCCTGGAAGTTCTGCTTGCGGTCTGTCTATAGGAACTCTAGGTTCTCCTAAAATATTTTGAGTAAGTTGTTTTGTAGAGATGTTATTTTGTTTTTGCTCTATTGGAACAAAATTATTAGCATCCTGCGTTACATTTCCAGGTACATCAACAAAAGTTCCGTTATCTAATTTTACTTTTACTGTCTGGTCAGCTGGGTTTACAGATTGGATAGTTCCAGAGTATTCACCCTTATCACCGATAACAACTTTTCCACCAGACTTAGCAAACTTTCCTACCTTGTCTCGCACTTGTCCGCTAGCATTTTTAGAACGCTCTTCAGGTGTGTAATTTCCATCTTGATTTGGAGTAGCACTTCCACCTTCTCCAGCAGCAGTGATTGAAATATCGTCTACAAATCCCCAGTCTACATTTTGCATTTCTTCAACTAATAGTTGGGATTCTTCTGGGTTTACTTTTGCAATTGATACAGAGTCAAGGGGATTAGCGTCGAATAGACCAGAAATAATAATTGCTGTTTCTAAATCTACAGGGACATGAGTTTTTGGAACTAAGTCATATGGCTCATCTAAAGTTTTATCGTATGTTAGGAAATCATTATTTATATTTCCCAAGTCTTCCCACATCGAGTCATCCCATACGAAAACAGAACCATCTGGCTCTTGTTTGTAAAGTCTATCAATACCGCTTCCGTCAAGTCTTATGCGAACAAAGAACTCTGGAGCAACATCTTCTAGTAAGTAGTTAGGCTCTCTAAAAGAATCAAAATCTATTTTATCTGGGGAGTCGTACTCGGACATAACAAAATTAAATGATGCAGTAATTGAATTAGACTGCGCTTTTTTATTTTCACGAGCCACAATTGCACTAGCCCAGCTTTCAGCGGCATCTCCGCCCCAAAGAGCCCAGGCGATGCGGCCATTCGAAGGATAGTTTTTTTCTCCTGGTTTATAGCCTTTTGCTTTTTTATCTACTTGATGACGAGGGAAATATTTAGCAATATGACGAATTTTACGAATACCAATTTGTCCACCTTGCGCAAGAGTGCGAGCAGTATTAAGACCTACAGGAGTTCCACCGCGTTTTTCTTTTTTACGCCACTCTAAAGAACGTTTTGCTTCTAACTGAACTGATTTTGGAATGGTGTACATACGGTCATTGTTTGAGAAAACTTTAATGTCTAAATCTGTTGTTGCTGCTATAGCCAGTTCATATGGAGCAGAGGCAGGCTTGTCTTGAGAACCTTCTGGAGTAAATGATGCTATTAAAGAATCAAGGTTTCCTATTTCAGAAACTATATTTTTAACTTCATCAACTATTACGGCTTTATTTTCAAGCGCAAAAAGTAATTGATTGCCGTTTCTACCTATAAATTCCATTTTATACCTTGTCTCTTCTATTCTGCAGGCTCGTACTGTTCTATCTCGTCTAACTGTAGAGCTTGGTTAGCTGCTTCAGCTTCATCGTAGACGGATATAAAGGCGGAGGTTACATATGCAACAATTAAACCATTAATATCAGGCTCTGTTTCATCACTTTCTGATATTGCTACCCACTCTCCTGCATTTCTATAAAAAGTTCCCTCGTCCGAGTCATACATAAGAAATGCTTGCTCGTTAAGTTCATCATCGTATAAGCAGAATAAGTCTGTTCTATCTTCTGGATTTTCTGGTGTAAAGGCCACTACTCTCCCCCTTTGTATTGGTTTCTATATTCCAGTGCATCAGTTGCTTCTGTTTTTTCATCTTCTATTGCTTGCTCTATTTCGCTATCAGAGTACGGCTCTACTGGTTCGAATAGAACAACGTCAATTTGACTTAAATTATCAGATGCAAGACGCGCCCACTCAAGGGGGGTAGTAGGGGTAGGAATTCCTTGAACCTTATAGGAATTAAGAATCATTGCAATGCGGTCATCATCTAGGCCTAAGGATTCGACAGCGATATCAGGAACTGCATAGCGAGCACTGGACTCGGTTGCAATTATAGAAAATTGATGGTTTTCTGGTTCATCATATGGAGCAACGTACCCTCTATAGATTTCAATTGTCATTATGGTTTCCCTCCTCTAGCTACTTTGTCCCATTTAGCTACTTCTATCCCTCTTAAAGTTTCTAATCGGGAAATTATTAAATCAATAGTAGCATCGCTAACATTGCCACCGCGTTCACGTTTTAAAAATTGAATTGCTTGAAGCGAAGTCATATCAATAAGTTGCTTATAGATATCAGCACCAACAGATTTTGCTAGTGCTTTATTTAACTCGGAGCCAGTTCTTCCTCTACCCCTTTCCATGTGAGTATATGGTTCTGGTGCATTTAGTTCGTCTCCATTTAGTAAACCAGCAAAACCATGATCTATAGGTAAAAGCTGTATACTCTCAAATCCGTTACTTTGTACCCCGTTATCTTGTATTTTTCCAACTAAGAAGTTATTTGCATGTCTATCGGTGTTATATATGACAGAGTCAAGAACTCCAAAAGAAGCTAAATCATAGACAGCAGCCGCTTTAACTGTTTTAAGAATGTCACTACTAGAGCCGTAACCTATGTAATCAGAATTGGCATAACTATCTGGACTTCCTTGTAGGTTTAAATTATCTCCAGCATAGGTACTTATGACAACTTTCTTATCAGTATTATGGCGAGCTAGGTACGGTATTCCAGATATCCCGAGGCCTCTAGCCAAAAGATTTGAAGCAACTTCAGCATCCGCTCTCTGAGTAGATCCTTCTCGTTTCATAAAGAATACTTGGCCAGACTCATTATGAATCACAGCGAATGTTTCGTTAATACCTTTTTGAATTTTCTTTACAGAAAAACCAGTATCTTGGTCATTGATAATAATTTTTGCTTTTTGATCTCTCTGTAATTTTCTCCCTATATCAACAATTGCATCAAAATTTATATCCATCAATGCAGTACCAACACCTAAATCAGTTCTAGTTGGCTCATACGCAGTCTTTTCGTCATGAAGGGCTTTAATGAGGGCAACTCGTTCTTTACCATTTGCTTCTGTTGCAGGAACGTCAATTCCTTGAAACTCGTTAGCATCACGTAGGGAGGCAGAAATGTATTGGCTTAATGCTTGTCTAGTTCTTGTATCTAATTTAGCAAGAGGCTGAGCGCCATCGGATGCAAAATATGACTGTAGTGATTCTTTAAATGGTTGCAGATACTGGTGCTGGTCATATATATCATCAGATGCAAACTTTGCGCGAAGATCTGCAGATGCGTCAAAAGGATTATCGCCTGCA
>Ga0214919_10009126_pt1 | contig 12835 bp, 10 predicted proteins | sample LL1503_MetaG_FD_177994 | JGI IMG/M metagenome (GOLD analysis project Ga0214919, IMG submission 177994) | Freshwater microbial communities from Lake Lanier, Atlanta, Georgia, United States - LL-1503 | ecosystem: Environmental > Aquatic > Freshwater > Lake | place: USA: Georgia | collected...
GGAGGAGGAGGTTTAGTAAGAGCAAGTTTTACTGTAGTTCCTATAACTAAATTGTATATTTATATAGGAGGACCTGGCTTAACTGGATTTGGATTTAATAATGGTAAGAGCAATTATAATGCAGGAGCAGGAAATGGCGGTCTAGGAGCCGCAGGAGGAGGTGGCGGCGCTCTTACATGTGTAACTATAAATAATAATAATATGCTTATTATTGCTGGTGGTGGTGGTGGTGGGGGTAATTATATTGGTAATAATATTGGTGGATATGGTGGAGGTAATAATAATGCTGATGGGGGAGATGGTGCAGGAATATATAAAGGTAGCGGAGGTAAGGCTAATGGAATGGGTGGTACTGGTGGTGGAGGAATAGGTTCTGGTGGAACGGGAAGTAATAATGGAAATATTGTAGGGATAGGTCAAGGTGCTAACTCTGTAGGTAATCCTGGAGGAGGTGGGGGTTATGGAGGAGGTGGCGGTAGTGGTGATAGTAATTTTCTTGAGTTTACAAGTAGTGCTGGAGGCGGAAGTTCTTTTGTAAATAATTTGTTATCAAATAATACTATTCCTATACAATTTCAATATGTTTCTAACAATTATGGTTCTGGTGCAGGTGGTATAAATGGAAATCCAGGTCAAGTCATAATTACTTGGATTCAACCTCCTCAAAATCAAACTCAAAATTGCAATGCTAATCCCTGCCCTCCACCAATTTATTCTAAGCCTTCAACTTCTTTTGGCGGCAATACAAATATGCCAACGCATCTTAATACCAAGGCTTTTAGATATTCTCAGTTAGTAAGTCTTCCTTTTCGAGCAAGAGGTTCAGGAACTGTAATATTTATTAATAACAATAATGCAATTAATAAAAATGTACAACCCCCTAGAAATAAATTTTAATATAATTTTTTATATAATTTTTATATAAATTTTAGAAAGCAATTATTTAGGAATTAATATATATGAAATAATTTATATTATTTCTCTCAGTAATATATAAATGGTTAAGAAAATTATGAAGAGTACTGATGGAAAATACCATATTGCTGGTAAAACTTATGAAATTTTGGAGGGATCTCGCGCTCAGGTCGGACATAAAACTGCTTATAAAACTGCTGGTGGTCTTACTTTAACTGATTTATTCAAAAATAAACATGGTCATTATGTTTCCAAGAAAAAGCATATTACTGCGAAGAGAGAACAGCGTTTATTAAAGGCAGGTTATGGCACGGTTAAGGGAAAGTTTGGTCACGTTAAAATGCACGGAACTCGAAAGCATCGTAGTAGAAGACATAGACGTAAGTAAATTCCAAGCTTTTAGGAAAAGCAACCTTTTAGTAAAAGGTTGGTATTTACTTCGCATAAAAAGGCTTGTTTTTGGTTCAACCTTCTATTTACTTCGCATAAAAAGGTTGCTTTATACCTTCCACCAACTCGACTGAATCAAACCATCTACATCTATATGTTCTTTAACTACTTCACTTGCAACTTTTTCAAAATATAGTTTGCTAACATTTAACATATTTTTTGCAAATGTATAATTTTCGTAAGCCTCATTCAATGATTTTGTCAAGGTCTCTTCTTGTTCATTACATTTAAGCTTAAACAATTCCAATGAATTAATAACATCATTCCTTTTATCCCACAATTTACATTTAACATTTTGTATAAACTTATTATCAATGATACTTATATCGGGATAAAAATGGTGAATCAAGTCAATAAGTAAAGTTTCATTCATATTTACGCAACTCTTACTATTATTTAACCAGTGACGAAAGAGAGAAACTACTTCATCAATCTCTAATTCAGAATCATATTCAATAATAGAGCTATCCCAGAATTTAATAAATTTTGACACGACAGGTAACTGTGAACTGGTAATATCTAAATAACTATCACTTTCCTCATCATATTTATACTTATCCTTTAGAATAGTCTTTAAATTTGCATGAAATAGAATATTAGGAATATTTTGCTCAACCAAATAATTTTTCCAAAGAAATATCATATTCTTACTATTTATCTTGGAAGATGGTAATGCAGTTATTGTCTTCTCTAAAAAAGTATCGATAATAGTTTCTGTAGTATTTTTATTCAAAAACAGGGCATGTTCTACTAATTTATTTTCCGAACAAGCTACTAAAAATCCATCAGCTGAACCATATCTTTGCGAATAATGAGCTGAAACACACAATAAATCAATCATATTCTTAAACACATCTGCAGACAAATTAAATTTTTTTATTTTATTATTAAACTGTATTAAACGGCAATCTTTATAATTATGATCGTAAAATTTAAACTTAATGTTATTTAAAATAGATGATATGCCAAAGAATGAATAGCTTTGATTATTAATTTCTCTCAATAAATCTTTAAATAGAGGTGATATAATATAAATTAAGTTTGATGCAGTTTTTGTTAGAAGACAATCTCCGATAATGGTAAGAAAATATTTTGCTTGCTCGCGAGTATTAAATAGTAAAGGATACAGCATATTTATCACTTCTTGTATAGTCACAGACTCGGGAATAGCATTCAGTGGAGATTTTTCTTTAATGCGTTTTAAAATAGTCGTATTTGTTTTGTGTTTCCAATCCATTAAATTTTGCTCGTTTGTAATAGTGCTCAAAATCTGGTGCTGTATATCATCTTCATTATACACTTTAAAATGAATACCATCGTAGTGCAAAAAAAGTTCAGAATGAGTACTATAAAAATAATTATTTTTATTTAAGAATCGATTGGTAAATTCATCTTTATCACATGTGAGTTGTTTTTTTCGTTCTTCTCTCTGTTTATAATTAATTACAGAATTTTCTAATGCTACAGGTAGGAGTTTTTCGATATAATTGCATAATCTCCCATACACGTATTCGTTCTTCTCGTATTTTTCTATTAAAACGTCTAATAAGCGATGTAGAGTAATATTATCCATTGTTAATATTACTATAGTAAGTAGTCTTTATATGTATATCTACTACGTTTGTACTTTTTAGAAAAGTACAGCAAAATTAATTAAGAATAGTTTGTACTTTTTAGAAAAGTACAGCAAAATTAATTAAGAATAGTTTGTACTTTTAAGAAAAGTACATACTTTTAAGAAAAGTACAGCAAAAATACTTAATAATTTTTGACTAATGTCGGCGATTAGAACTTCTACGCCTACGCCTACGTCTTCTCCCGCCTGTCAAATCCATGTTAGGGGTTTTTCTATGTGTTTTTTTATGTGTTAATCTGGATCCTTTCCTTCGTGATTTGCCAATTTTTTTACTGATTGTAATTTTATTAAACATGTTGGCAAACATGTCATCTTCTGTTGGTTGCACTCTTTTTTTACTTTTTGGTGTAGAAAATTTCATAGATTTTGAAAATAAACCACTCAATTCGTCCATACTTGGATCAATTACTTTCCCAGAACGCAATTTAGTTGTCATATAATATATACTTATATTATTTTATTTTATTTTATTTTATTTTATTAAAGGTTTTTTTGTTTTTGCTTAATCTGCTTCGCTTGAACTTTTCTAAAAAGTGTCGTGTCGTTTTGCTTAATCTGCTTCGCTTGAACTTTTATAAAAAGTGTCGTGTCGTTTTGCTACACTTTTCTAAAAAGTGTCGTCTAAAACCAATGTTTCAATTCCAATTGTTTATCATTACTATATGATAATATAGGAGTCGATAAGGGAATAACCAAAGTACTAGCATCACGTTTATATTTCATATAACCTTCAGCTTCTCCATAAACTTGATTTACTGCATAATTCAATACTAACTCATTTAGAACGTTTATTTGCCCTGGTATATCTACAGATACATTTTTTGAATGTTGAAGAAAAACACTTCTCATAATTATTTGCAGTTCATCGCAGTTTTGTTCACCGATTACATATTGCCCATTTGACCTATTATAAACACCAGCACGTATTCCATTCTGTATAATCTTCTGATTTTTTGCGCTAAAAAATGCATCAGATAAAGGAGTATCATTCCAATTGCCAGTCATTGCATCTCTAAATGATGCACATTGATTGACAGGAATACGATCAAACATTGAAAAACGAGTATCTATATTAGGTCCCAAAATATTCACTCTCCCATTACTTGGTATATTATTTTGCATATTTAATATATTAGTATATAATAAATTTTATTATATAATATAATTTATATAAATGAGTACTTTTCAAACAAGCGTAGTGTCAATTGCAATTGTCTTATTAATTCTTTGGTTGATTTTTATAGGAGTTGCATTATATAGAAGCAAATACAATGTAACATTTCCGCCAGTTTTAGCTAATTGTCCTGACTATTGGAAAGATGAATCTCTAACTAATAATGGGTCTAAATGTGTAAATTCGCGCAATTTAGGCAATAGCCAGTGTTCGAAAACAATGGACTTCTCTGGCTCTATCTGGAATGGACCTGAAGGTTTATGTGCTAAATCAACGTGGGCTAAATCATGTGATTTGACCTGGGACGGTATTGATAATAATTCTGGAGCTTGCAAAAAAGTATAAAAAATATAAAACAAAGTATTACATATCATAATTGTCATCGTAATCGTCATACTCATCGTCATCATCACAATAATTATGTGGCTTAATTTTGTGATGTTGTTTAGATTTTTTATAGTTGGAATTTTTATTAGGTGGGTAAGATGATGAAGAAGAACCTGTTATATCCTTCTTACGCATATCAACGAATCCTAGAAAAGCCATTGGGCCAGGAGGACCTCTTTCACCTTTAGGACCAGGAATGCCTTGCTTACCTGCTGGACCTGGCATACCTGACTTACCTGCTGGACCTGGCATACCTGACTTACCTGCTGGTCCTGGAAAACCCGCTGGGCCTGGATTACCCGCGGGTCCTGGTATACCTGCTGGGCCTGGTATACCTGCTGGGCCTGGTATACCTGCTGGACCTGGAGGACCTGGTAAGGCTGGTGTAGGTGCAGGTGCAGGTGTAGGTGCTGGCGCAGGTTGAGTAAATGACCAACTTTGAGTTGAATCAGCTGAAGTTATTGTGGGAGATGTCCAAACCGTGGTTCCTGTACTATCTTCTAAAGTTAAAAATGTACCAATAGACCGTGTATTAGCATCTACATTATTATAATATACAATTTTACTTAATTGATATGATGTTCCTAAATCTAGCTTCCAATAATTTCCAGAATTTGTATCAGCCGAAATATAACCAACGGGGGTTGAACCAAGTAAAGTATTTCTTGATGCTAGTGTGCCGTCAATCGGCGATGATATACTTACAGTTGGTGCACTGTATACATTTGCTGCGCTTGCGGTACCATTTGGAGCAATATTTGTAGACGGTGAGTCTGCCGAATAAACAGCTAACTGTGATACTTGTAGATAGCTTGACGATCCTTGATTAACAGTAACATATCTAATCTGTGCGTCCAATTCAACTGGAGGGTTATCAAAACCTTCAATTAATCGCTTAAAAAAACTGCCTAAAAAAAGTCCAATTACCATTACAATAAAAAGTACTAAAAGCCAATGTTGATATTTCCAATTGTTCATAAATTTATAGTTCATTAATATATACTTTTATAAAAAATACTTTTATAAAATACTTTTATTAAAAGTATTGCAAAATATATAGATGCAAAATATACTTTTATAAAAAGTATTGCAAAATATATAGATACAAAATGAAATAGATACATATTAAACTTAATATTAAATGGATACATTAAACATTAATTCAATTCTTAAGAGAGAACATATCTACAATGAAATTAAAAATATCTTGAAGCATTTTGAAAAAAATAAATTTGACTTTTTACTAAAAAGAGGAATATACATATATGGCGCTCCAGGCAGCGGAAAAACAGAATTTATAACACGTTTATTAAAAGATATAAATTATGATATTATTAATTATGATGCTGGTGACATAAGAAATAAATCAATAATCGATAATATAACTAGAAATAATACTTCAAGTAAAAGTGTAATTAGTTTATTCTCAGAAAAACCTAAACCAATAGCAATAATAATGGACGAAATTGATGGAATGAATAATGGAGATAAAGGCGGAATAAATTCCCTCATCAAACTCATAAGGCAAAAGAAGACAAAAAAACAGAAATTAGAAGAAACTACATATAATCCGATTATATGTATAGGAAGTTATCATCAGGATAAAAAAATAAAGGAGTTAGCTAAGGTTTGCAATACATTTGAATTAAAATCTCCGACTGATCAGCAAATTATAGAAATTTTAAGTAAACTCATGCCAAGGTTAGATCCTACACTAAAAGGCAGTATAAGTACATTTATCAATGGTGATTTGCGAAAATTATCTTCTATTTATAAAATTTCGCTGCACGATAATAGTATATTAGACAATGAGCTGTTTACTAATATATTTAAAAGAAAGTCTTTCAATGAAGACACAAAATGTATTGCTAAGAAACTATTAAACGAGAGATATAATTTAACTGATCATATAACTACTCTAAATGAAAATGACAGGACAATTGTTGGTCTCTTATTTCATGAAAACATAATTGATCCTTTGAGTAAATTAAAATTAAAAGAGTCTATCCCGATTTATTCCAAGATTCTAGACAATCTATGTTTTGCGGATTATATTGATCGCGTTACATTTCAACATCAAATTTGGCAATTTAATGAAATGAGTTCTCTCATAAAAACATTTCATTGCAATAAAATATATCATGATACATTACCCCAAAAACCAGTATTTAATCCTAGTGAAGTCCGTTTTACAAAAGTCTTGACAAAATACAGTTCTGAATATAATAACGCTACATTTATTAATGATTTGTGTCAAAGCATCGGCTTGGATAAAAAAGATACATTTTCTTTATTCTTGGATTTGCAAAGTAAATATTCTGATGACTATATCAAAGAATTATTAGAAAACAATGATATAAGCAAGCTTTATGTGAATCGTATTTATCGTTATATGGATAAATGCATCGATGAAACAGTGGTAGGAGATGTAAATGTGGCGGATATAGAAGCAACCTTTTAAGCAACCTTTTAAGCAACCTTTTAAGCAACCTTTTAAGCAACCTTTTAAGCAACCTTTTAAGAAAAGGTTGAACCAAAATTAACGAAAAAAGGTTCAAGCGAAGCAGGTTCAAGCGAAGCAACCTTTTACACCTTCGCACATTTAAAACGCCGATTTAAATAAAATTAAATAAAATTGAATTAAATAGATATAACTATTAATTCAATAATACTATTATAAAAATGGTTTACATTTACACTCTTAAACTAACACAGGGCAAATATTATGTTGGTAAAACAAATAACCCATCTTTTAGATTGGATAATCATTTCAATTCAAATGGTTCTGCTTGGACGATGAAATATAAACCAATTGAACTATTAGAACTTATACCAAACTGCGATGACTATGATGAAGACAAATATACAAGAAAATATATGGATAAATATGGAATTGACAATGTGCGCGGTGGTTCATTTGTGTCAATTGAATTAGATAAAATCACCATCCAACATTTAACACAAATGAGTAATGGAACAAACGATAAATGTTTTAAATGTAGCAAAGCAGGACATTTTGCCAAAGATTGTAAAGAAAAAGACGCATACGATGTTTGGTGTTGTGAAAACTGCAATAAAGAGTTTGACAATGAAAAACAATGTGAAACACACGTACAACAATGCGAAGACGAATGGGAAGATGATGAAGAAACTGACGACGATGATGACGATGAAGAAACTGATGAAGAAGACGACGATGATGATGATAAAGACAACGCTGAATCTAATGGTTGTTGTTTTAGATGCGGAAGAGAAGGACATTACGCAACATCTTGTTATGCTTCCAAACATATCAAAGGATATTATTTAAAATAAATCGGCGTTTTAAATGTTAAAAGGTGTAAGAAAAGGTTGAACCAAAATTAACGAAAAAAGGTTCAAGCGAAGCAGGTTCAAGCGAAGCAACCTTTTAAGAAAAGGTTGAACCAAAATTAACGAAAAAAGGTTCAAGCGAAGCAGGTTCAAGCGAAGCAGATTGAACCAAAATTAACGACAACCTTAGTCCAATTCACAATTTAATTTCCCTGTAATGTTACTTCTAGACGGTTTTTGAAAACCTAATTTATTTTTAAAAATAAATACTTTATTGTCTGATTGTAATTTGGACCAATATCTATCAATGCAATAGATATGACTTTGCGTTTTATTTAACAACAATAACTGGTAGCCTTCATTCACAGTATCATATACCTTTTTAATATTTCGCTTGTTAACTAAATAACCTGAACTCGTCGTGCATATTTGTTTAGATAAAATTAACAAATCATCAAACTCTTCTCTCTTATGATACTTCGATGCAGAGAGAAAACATATATCATAATCGTATTTACGATCCATAAATAATAAAAGTTTCTTTTTATTTTCTTCTATAGAGGAAGTGAATATAAAATCATCTTCTAAAAATAAGCAGGTTTCATAATTACCATCTAACATCAAGTTCAAACAATCCAAATGATTTTTAGTCGCCCCAATATAAACATCTGATATTTCTTTATCTTTTTTAGCTTTATACAAATGAATTTTATTTAATGGGGCATTCATAAGTGCTAATTGAAGAATAGTATCATTTGTCCTTTCAAATTCATTTTCTAATCCCATTATAAAAATTTTATCAATATTCTTCCAACAGTCATCAGACTTAAATTCATCTACATATATCTCATCCTTATAAATTGTATTTATATACACACGGTTCGATTGAGGCAAAGACATATAATCATCAGGATAATTCCCATAATAAATAACTATTTCCTTATTGGTATCAGGTAAATACGAAGTATCACATGTCCCAATTATGTTATACTTTAGTTCTCTTGCTAAATGATAGAAATGCTTTACATTATTTTTAAAATGAGAAGTTATTTCATATTTATAAAATTTATTACAAACATCCATACATCCCTGTAAATTTTTATTATAATAATAAGCTATAAAACAGTAATCTAAAACCTGTAGTTGAATTTCATACTGACAATTATTTAATCCATAATCATGCACAACTTTTAACATTAAATCGTGTTGTCCTTGCAAACTCAACCATTGCAATTGGTCGACAATATTGAATTGAAAATAATTGAATTGTGGTTTCTTAACATATTTATCTTTCTCTGGTATATACTGCATTACATTCCCACAGAAATTAGTACCATCATTTTTGTAATCAATGTATTTCCATTTTTCTCCTTTGAATGCACATATATTTGTATATATTATAACATTTTCTTTTATTAGGGGATATATTTTATCATTTAATATATTCTCATCGGTTCCGTAAATAAAATTATTTCCCTCATCTGATAAAGTTTTTTCTATATCATCAAAAATGTTAGATAATGCTGTTTGCAAATTACTGCTTATTTTTTTAAAAAAAGATAATCCTGCCATTAATGTTGATTTATGCCAAAAATGATCTCTTATAGACTGACATATTATCGTGTTATCTTTATTTTCTAAAAAATCATTTATACAATATCGGTCTCTCTCATTAACTTCGCTATCTGCATCTCGTATAATAATATTATTAATGTGTGAAAGTAATAACGGTTTGTATCTTAATATAGTATTAATTCCACCATCTTTATTAGTGTCAATAATTACTATGTTAGAGTAATTTTTTATATATTCAGCAATATATTCATCTAGATGCGTTTTCCCTAGATAAATATATATAAAATACTCTGGATAATATAAATTTATCAAGCGTAAATTTTCTTGTAACCCTATGTAATATTTTAAATCAGTTCCATAGAGACAAAACGAGAATATATCCATCTTAATGTATAAGTAATGTGAATATATTTAATATATTATATTTTACATATTCCAAATAAATAATTCATTGAATCTTTCATATTATAGAAATACACAGGATAGTTTTTCTCTTGAATGCCTATGTGATATATATTATAATTTTTACAAAACTCATGAAAATTTGTTTCTGAATTAAATGAAAATGAATGTCCGCTATCCCATAACCCATAATGAAATATTATATTTGACAGCCTATCAAATACGGTTCTTTTACCAATCCATACTTGCTCTATTGCCAATGTTATAACTGTATCGTATGGATTATTTATAACTTTTGTAAGTTTATCATAATAAATTTTATTTTCTTCTAATAAAGAATTATCATATAAATTCTGAATATAACCACCTTCTTCAAAAACATTACTAATGTTAATTTTCTTATTTATAAACATATCTGTTCGTGTTCTAATAATATTCTCAAACTTACAATTATTATTTCGTTCATACTGTAATAAAGTATTCCATATTTTCCAAAATTGATAATACTGTATAACAGATCCAGAGGTTTCTATATAATTAATGTTCCAGTCAGTTCCATCTGTTTTTTGTGCTCGTTCAAATACTTCATGCATTAAACCTTTACGATTAGAACTCTTAATCATATTCAGTATAGAATGAAATTCTTCATTTCTAAATGTTATTTCTGTAATAATTCCACCAATATTAATCTCTGGATATGCATTTAATATATTATATAAATCTTCTTTTTTTTCTGTCTCACAGCAAATAAATACAATAGCGTTATTTGGAATAATAATAGAGTCAATTAATGATTTAATTATTTTATCAAAACTTCTTAAATTACCAGTAATTATAACTGCATTGAATATATAATTAGTTGGAACATTATGTATTTGTAGTGTAGAAAGTATTTGCGTTTTAGCATTTAATATATAATTTTTATTAGAATCATAGTTTCTATGAAAATGCGCGTCATCATATAATGATAAAAACTCTTTGTCTCCATTTTGTAAATGTTGCTTATACATATGCATTTCTAACCGTTTTAATGGTCTATTTAATACTTTTAAATGGGGATAATTAATTAATCTATTATACATTATTTCTTGATCGCTATACCAAGCAGTTGAACCAGGTATTCCATTATATTGTTTGTTATAATTTTTGATTAATTCACGTTCTATATCTTTTTCAGAACAAATATTAAATATTTCACTCCATACAGACGGATGTGATGCATTATAACACATGTATATTTGTGGTTTATCAATATGTCTATAATAAATAAAATCCATTTTTATAAATTTTTCTAATCCATTTTTATAATATTTTTCATTTGTAGGTAACATATCCATATCAGTTATCATTACCATTTCATTATCTGGTAAATTTAATAAGGCTGGATAATATATTCTTATATTTTGTGCGATGTAAGCAGTATGTAAGATATAATTAGTGGGTTTATCCCATAAAATAATATTTTCTTTATATTCTTCTAATTCATCTGGTATACTTTCAGCAACAAATACAGTTATAAATTTAATATTAAAATGTTTCCAAAATAATATTTGTGATGGAATAAACTTATAATAATGTGGATTGTTATTTGTTGATGCTAAGACTGTAGTAAGTTTCATGCTATATCATAATACTATAACATGTTTATATTATTTAATATTATTAAAGTATATACTCTCAATATACTCTTTTGAATAAATCGCCAATTTTGTAGTCCGATCCATGGTGCTGTAAGGAATTATTACTCTATCTTCTTCTACTAATAAGCCAATACAATATTCAATACATTCTCCTTCGAATTTGAAAGGTGCTGAGTAGCGTAATAAATTCATGTCTCCATCAAATACTACTAACATATGATAGTAATATCGCGGCTTCTCATAAGAGACTAAATGTATGACAAACCATAATTCATCATTAACTATATGTTTTGCAGCACAAGATGAACCTCGCGCATTTTTAAAAATATCTGGCATAACACGCTCTTCAACTAAATCTAATTTATATGTAGTCTTATTAACCTTACATATTTTCAACGGAAACCAACTATAAATCATATGAGTTTCACTTTTGTAGTTAACATAAGTCCAATTCTTCTCGCAGATAGAATCCAAATTAAATGCAGGTTTGACTTCTATTGAATTTAAAGGTTTCCCACAGATATAATTTACTTCACTATATTCACCATACATAACCCCTACTTTATTATTATTATGATAACCAGTGCCTGTAAATAGTATTTTATCATCATCATTAAAAATACGCAGATCCTCTATGCCTATATAAAGTCTATCAACATAACCTACATCTATGATAGTTTCATTCAATTTATTAAAGTCCTTTGATAATGTAATTGATTTATATAAAGATATAATATGTTTATCACAATTCACATAAGAGCCTTCTGCATCTATCTCATAATTCACTAAACGCACATTTAATAAATACCCGCCCTTATATGGAATAATGCAGCTAGAAGAAGAATTAAAATTATATTCAATATCATTAATTTTGTGCTTGAGTGTAAAAGTAAAGTCATGTGTCTTTTCTGCCTCAAGAATATCAGGGTAAAACTTCATGTTAGAGAGAACACTAGTATTTAGAGATGCGTCGTCACATTTATTTAAAATAGTAACAATTTGTTTAGATATATTTCTTACACCTATATAATAGGCAAACACAGAGTACTCGTATTCTAACTTCCATAAATACTCATTATACAATGGATCATCTTTTGATATCCCATTATATAACTCCAAAGCTTCCTCAGATTTACCATCAATGCGAAATTGTTTAATTTTTTCATACAACTCTTCAAAATTCATCTCTCTTGGTTTATGAATAAAGATTTCTTGTTTGTTATTATTATTATTATTATTATTATTATTATTATTATTATTATTATTATTATTATTATGTAATAACCGCCTGATTTCATTCTTGTCTTTGTCTTTGTCTTCCAATAAGTCTAATAATTTATCAAC
>Ga0214919_10009127_pt1 | contig 12833 bp, 13 predicted proteins | sample LL1503_MetaG_FD_177994 | JGI IMG/M metagenome (GOLD analysis project Ga0214919, IMG submission 177994) | Freshwater microbial communities from Lake Lanier, Atlanta, Georgia, United States - LL-1503 | ecosystem: Environmental > Aquatic > Freshwater > Lake | place: USA: Georgia | collected...
AAATTATTAAAAATATAAATAATAATTTTAATGTTAAAATATCAGAAAAAACCATTTATAATCTTTTAAAAAATAATAATTTTTCTTATAAACAAGTTAAAATAAAAACAAATCCTTATACAAAAGAGGAACAAAAAGAAAGTCTAGAAAGAGTCAAAAGTGTTATTGATTACCTTAATATTGATAACATATGTAGTTATGATGAAATAAGTGCTGTTTCAAATAAATATCCTAGGAGAGGATGGTCTAAAAGAGGAGAAGAATGTATTATAGAGAGTAAAAATACACTATATGGTAAACGATTTACAATTGGTTTAACTGTTAATACTGAAAAAATAATAAATTTTAATGTAGTTGAAGGAGGTATGAAAAAAAAAGATTTTATTGACTTAATGACAGAGTTTAATAAAATTCATAATAATGAAAATGATAAAACAATATTTTTAGATAATGCTTCAATTCATCATTCAAAAGATTTTAAACAATATACAAAAGAAACTAAAATGCATGTTTTATATAATGTACCATATAACTCTGATAAAAATCCAGTAGAATATGTTTTTTCTTTACTAAGAAAAGTTTTAGAAAGAAGTGAATTCACAACAATTAATGAATTAACAAAAATAGTTAATAATTTTAAAAATAATTTAATAAGTAATAAATTAAATAATATATTTAGACATGCTTTTAATTTATTTAATTTAAACGAATTTCTTACACAATGATTTATTGAAAATATAAAAATATTAATAATGTTTAAAAAAAACCCTAGAAGACCCTTCTAACATTTTTTTATTTTATATCAATAAATTTATAATTTATAATATTTATTGATATTATAACAATAAACAAATAAAAATAATATATTTTATATATTATTTTTTATAATTTTTAAAACTATATTTTTTTAAATAATTGTTTATGAAAAAAATGGTCGGATTTTTTTATCCGGTTACTATAATTCATAATTTATTTATATAAGATGTTTCATATTTACTTTTCAATAAAATATACAATAAAATATATTTATTGAATTGTACAATTATTTTTAATAATTATTTTTGAAATAGTCAAAAATCATTTTTATATATTTCTAATTTATTTTATTGTAAAAAATATTTTTTATAAAAGATATTTTTATTGATATAATTGAATAATAATTTTATAATATAACTATAAAAATAATTTCTTAATTTTAATTGTATAATATTATTTTTTATTTTATTGTTAAATTCATTTATACTTAATTATGAGACACATTATTTATTGAATATTTTTTAATAAATAAATAATTAATAAATATTTTCTTTATATTTTTTACAATATTAATAACTAATATTATCTTAACAATACTAATACAATATATTAAAAATATATATAAATTTAATATTAATTTATTAAAAAAATAAAAAAACAAATTTTTATTTTTAGTTGGGTTTTAATAAAATAACAAAAAATATTTATCAATAAAACGTTAATAACTGAATTATTCAACATCTCCATTATTTGAAAATATTTTTTTATAAAAAATTAGTCAAATTTTTTATCATATTATTATAAAATAATATATGTATAAATTATATGAAAGAAAAAAAAGATTTAAAAAAAAATATTAAATCAAAAGAAGAATTAGTAAATTTATTATTAAAATTATTAATAATAGTAAAAATATATCATTGGAAAACAAAATCATATGCAGAACATAAAGCAACTGACAAATTATATTCTTCATTAAATGAACATATTGATAAATTTGTAGAAGTTTTATTAGGTAAAAATGGTACTCGTTTAAATATGAAAGGTAAAAATATAGATATAGAAGATCCTTCTACTACACAAGAAATTAATAAAATTCTATATTTATATATAATTTTATTAGAAAATAAATTAGAAAAATATATTCCATTAGAAGGAAATACAGATTTATATAATATTAGAGATGAAATATTAGCAGATCTAAACCAATTTTTATATTTGTTAACATTTTATTAAAATTACATTATGTTTTATTTTCTCTTTCTTCACTATTTTTCTTTAATATTTTTGAAACAATTGAATTTCTACTAATTTCGTTCAATTCATTTGTCCTGTTATTTATGATTCTACTAGTAAATTCATCAATATCATAACTACCATTTGGTCCAATATTATTTTCAATATCATCAATATTTAAATTTTTAATTGCTTCTTTTAATTCATTTGGAATAACATCATTTTTAAGATTTACTCTTTTATTAATTTGATCTTGTAGTTTTTGTATATTTGTTTTTTCATTTTTATGAAGTGTTTGAATTTTATCAGCAACATTAGCCATTAATTCAACGACTTTTTCTTCTTTAGATAGTTTATATTCATTTATTTGATTTACTGTTAAAACATCCGGTTTTGTAATATCTGTAAATTTATCATTCTTATCAAAATTATATAATAAATTCATTGGTATATTTGGACTCTGTTCTATTAATCTATCCATTTCAGACCTACACATCTGAACATAATCTATCCCATTATAAGTTCTCTCTTTAGGTGGAAGAGATAATTCAGTTGTAATATTTCTAGAAAATTTACCATAAGCAATAGAAGCAACTCTATTAGATTCTGTTAATTCATTTACTCTTAAAAATTGTGTTATTGTTTGAATTATACCAACAAAAATATTTATTCCACCAATAACCATTGGAACATAAACTTGTAAAGATGTTGGGAATGAACTAATAGAAAAGCTTGCTGTACCACTAAGTGTGGATAAAATAATTACAGGAATTGTTAATCCGTAACTTTTTATTTGAAAGTCTCTAAAAGCTTCATCGTGTAATAGTCGATATGATGCAGCAATTTCACCCCATTTTTTAAGGAGTTGAACTTCTGAATCATTCCAAATTTTTTCTATATCTTTTTCTTTATCTAAAAGTTTATCTTTTTTATCATGCAATGACATTATTAATATACTATTATGAAATAAATAAAAATGGAAAAAATTTATATAAATTTTTTTTTATATAATCAATAATATTTATTTTTAATTCATTTGGTAAACTAATAATTATAATTATTATTAAAAAATACATAGATATTAAATAATTTAGATATACATTTACTTTTTCAGATACAATTGTTTCATTTTCATCATCTATATATATTTGAGAAAATATATAAATTATATATGGAATAATCAATATATATGGAGCTCCATAAAAAATATCATGATCATGATAGTTATTATTAAATAAAATATTAAAAATCCATATTAAATGAATTAATCCAATTGCAATTATTGAATATAATTTAAACCAAATAATATGTGTTAACTCGTTATATATTTTAATATTAAAAAATTTTAAATCAATCTTTATTAAATATATAATAATTGCTGATATTAATAGACTAAATAAATATATATACATGTATATCTTATATTTAATAATGATTTTTATTTAAAATTTTATTTTTATAAATCATATAAAAACTATTATTTTCATTATTTTTTAATATACCAACTGTTTTAAACATATCATTTTGAACATTATTTTTCATTAATTTATCTATGTCATCTCTTGGCGTCATATCTGGTCCTTTATTCATTTCTAATAGATATGGATGTAATTCTTTATTAAATATAACATCCGCGCCAAATAATTGAAATGTAATACTTCCATTTATATTTTTACTCTGATATAAGTTTTTTGATAAACATATAGATATTTCTTTCATTAATAATTCAATATTATTAAATAATAATGTCCCGTTATTTTTTATATCTTTATCTAAATATTTTTTTAATTGTTGAAAATCTCTTGGATTTTCTTTATATACATTCATATCTAAATTATAACTCGTGATATTTGATTCAAAATCAAGATCATTATCATTATATTTTTTATTAGTATAAATACATTTACCATTTTTAGATAAATAAAAATATATATTATTATCTTTTAAAATTATTAATAAATAAATTCTTAAATTTATTTTTCTTTCATTTATTAAATATAAATCTGTTATATATTTCTGAACAATTCTATAATTTTCCTGAGACGCATTTATAATTTCAAAATAATCTCTTGTTAATTTTAATCCTTCTTTTCTTTGAATATTTTTTTTTAATATATATATATTATTATTAGACTCATTATATTCTTTTAAAAAGAATTGCATTTCATTTAAATCATCCAAAATATATGATTCTGGCATTAACTTTTTTGCATGATCTCTTCCATAACATTTGACTAAAGATTCCCATATTTTATTTTTACTTACTATAGAATCACAACCATTTATACCAAAAATATATTTATTTGATATATCTCCATTCATATTTTCATTAACTTTTATTTTTTTTAGTTCTTCTTCTACATCATTATATCCACATGGTATGTATATATTCCAATCTTTATTTGATCTAATTATATTATTTTTTTCAAATATACTTTGTGTAATATGTCCTAACATTTTATTATCACATCTATAATATCTATTATTAATTATACTATTATTTTGTATATTAAAATTTTCATTATAACCTTTAAAATATATAATTAAATAAAAAAATATTAAAATAATTATAATTACCATTAATAATAATAAATAATTTTTATTATTTTTATTATTTTTATTCATATATATTATTGACATATTTTTTTTAATTAATCAATTCTTTCATAAATTAATATATAACTATCTTTGAATAAATCTTTTTTATTTAAATTTAAATCAAATTCAGTAACAGTTTCATCATTATATTGATACCATTTATTATCCATAAATCTACATATTGAAAAATAATGACCACTATTTAAATACCCTGTATGACAACCAATTGTCATTAATTTTAATGAACAAGATAATTTATCATATCCATCTGAATAAGAAGTTAAATCTAGATCATCAATAGGAAATGAAATATAATTATCTGATTTCCTTAAATTATTTTTATATCTTTTTAAAGTAATAATTAAATATTTAGGTACTTTCATTATTTTAAGTTGTCTATAAGAATCAATGTATTTATTGGTTTTTTCATTTAAATATTTTGAGTCTAATATTTCTTTTTTAAAATAATTTGAAAGAGAATCATATAATGTATTTCCATGAATTGAAATATTTAACATATTAAACATTTCAAATTTTTTAGAAACAAGTGTTCCTTTATCAGATTTATCCAATGATATAATACTATTAATAAATTGACCAAAAAATAATTCTCCAATTATTGAAAAATTATTATTTTGTTCAATTTTCCAACTTTTTGCTGATTCTACCATTAGTTCATCTAATTCATTTTCAATTGTACCACTATAATCTATGTCACATTCATATTTTAAAGTTTCATGTAGATTATCTAATATAAATGCTAATGATTCTTGAGAATCTTGTTGACCAAACCCTCTAAATCTCTCATCTATCTTTTGTAATAGTTGATGAACATTTTTTGGATCAATCACAGATTGATTACCAGTTGACATTTTTATTATTAGTCTAGCAAATTCTTTAGTAAATGATATATCATTACTCTTTAATTTTTTTTTTCGAATATTTATATTTATATCATTTATATAATTGTTTGTAATAAAATATTCAGTCAAGATTGGAAGATTGTGTAAACATTGAATTGATGTATTTAAATAACATGTATTTCCTCTATTTTGCAATCCAGATTTATTATTCATATCTATTTATTATTAATTTAAATATATTTTATATAGTTTAATTTTAAATCAATTTTTTACATAATTATATTTTTAGTATATAATAAAAAATGATGGTTAAATAATAATATATTATTTAATCTTGTTATTAAATATAATTAAAACAAAGTACAATGCCGAAGAAATCAGAAAATTCAGCACTAGATATTAATAGAAATGGGTATTATTTTCATCCAGCTAGTAATATAAGTCCAATAAACCTAGGAAAAAAATATTAAATATTTTTTCTTAAGAATATTTGATAAAATTATAATATATCACATAAAATAAATTTTATGAATATCATATATTCATAATTTACTTAGTATTTTTTATTGATATTTTAACAATAAATATAATTATTTTTAATATATTAAATTTAACGATAACCACTTTTCTTAATTATGAGAAACTTTAATAAAAAATGATGGTTAAATAATCATATATTATTTAATATTATTATTAAATATAATTAAAACAAAGTACAATGCCAAAGAAATCAGAAAATTCAGCACTAGATATTAATAGAAATGGGTATTATTTTCATCCAGCTAGTAATATCAGTCCGATAAATTTAGGAAAAAAATATTAAATATTTTTTTCCTAAGAATATTTGATAAAATTATAATATCTATATAGTTATTGAAAAACAAAATTTTACTAATTTATTTATAAAAAATTTGGTAGAATTCTAAAATATGATAACTATAGTTATCACAGTAAATTAAGATATTTAACACCAATTAGTAACTAATATTTTTGTTTGTTAATAAATGAATTAGATAAAATTAGGAAAATACTAATTAAAATTATAATAATTTTATAAAATTTATTCTATACTATTAATATAGGTATGGACAAAATTTACAAAAATATGAATTTTGATAAAAAAATGATAGAAAATAAAAATCTAATACCAAATAAAATTGGTATAGAAAATAAAAATCTAATACCAAATAAAATTGGTATAGAAAATAAAAGTCTAATACCAAATAAAATTGGTATAGAAAATAAAAGTCTAATACCAAATAAAATTGGTATAGGAAATATAAATAATATATTTATTTATGTATTAATTGTAATAATAATATGTATAATTATATATTTAATTATATGTTTTGTACATTATTATAATATAACATGTTTTGAAAAAAAAAATTTTTTTAAATATTTATTTGATTTTTCAGAAAATAATGTTTGTATAAAAGAAGAACCTTTAGAACAACAAATAGAAAAACCTGTAGAAAAACCTGTAGAATTTCCAAAAATAGATATTCCATTTATTGAAAATAAAGAAGTTTTTCATATTGCAAATCAAGATTATACATATGAACAAAGTAAATGTAAATGCGAATCATATGGTTCTAGATTAGCAACCAAAACAGAAATAATAGATGCATATAATAATGGTGCAAGTTGGTGTACTTATGGATGGACAGAAAATCAATCAGCATATTATCCAGTTCAACAATGTGAATGGGATAAAATAAATAAAGAAAATGAGAGAATTCCCAAAAATTCTAAAAAATATTGTGGAATACCTGGTATTAATGGTGGACATTTTTCGAACCCATCATTAAAATTTGGTATAAATTGTTTTGGTGTAAAACCAAAAGGACATATAAGTAAAGAAAAAAAACCTTATTGTCCACCAATGAATTTTTGTAAGTTACCAAATAATTTTAATGCATCACATAAATTACCAGATGATGAAATTGTTGGATTTAATAATGATAAATGGAATGAATAAATTATCTAACATATATATATATGACATTGGTATTAAGACATCAAGATGAAATATTTGAAAAATATTGTAATAATCTATCTATAGAAAAAAATAATATAATATTAAAAATTTTAACGCATTTTAGTAATAACAAATTATATGGAAAAAATGAAGAAGTTGGCTGGTTAGAAAATCAAATAATATTTTATTTAGATAAATATGGTTTTAATGAAAATTTTAAAAAACAAAGAAAAGAATATACAAAAAAATTAGAAAATAAATTTTATACATCTGAATATAAATTTTTATCTTTAGATAATATTGTATTAGAACTTTTTACATGGACTGTTGAGGAATTAAAAGGATTTTATGATGTTCAAAAAAAATGTCATAAAAATAAAATAGATTGTGATAAATCTGTTTATGATTTAGGAATTAGAAAAAATGTTCAAAACGGAGGAGGATATAATAGAAAATATTTATTATATTATATTGATTCTTTATCAAATAAAAAAAATTTTAAATTATTAATTCATATATTTAACAAAATTTATGAAATTAAAGAATTAGAAATAGAAAAAATTATAAAATTTTTATTAGATAAAGATATATCAGAATTATATTATTCTGAATATGCTGATTTTATTGTTATTGAAAAATTTTTTTTATATTTATTAAATAGAGATATTGAACCTATAATAAATAGATTAAGTTATTGTAATTTAAAAATAAATAAAAAAAATATAGTTAATATAATAAATTTTCCAAAAACTTATTATAAATTAGATGAATTAGATAATATTTATAAATTTAATAATAAATGGAAAATATTTTATTTAGAATATCCTAAATATAATTTGTACACTTATTACATTTATAGGAAGTATAATGATAATATATATAAAAATATAATGGAGTATAAAATTATAAATAATAAAAATATAATAATAAATTTAACTATTGTAATAGAGAAATTAGGAATATCATATAAAATATATAGAGTTAATGATAATGAAATTAATAAAATAAATTTTTATGGTCCAAAAAAGATAAAAAGAAAGAGAGCTATTATAAAAGATTTGTTATATATTAAAAATGAATTTATAAATGATTTTATTAAGAATAAAGATATAATTCAACGATGTAAACTTAAGATTTTTAGCAATAATACTGATAAAATAATTTATAAAAAAATATTTTATTGTTAATTTATATTTATTACACCTTTGCACATTTAAAACGCCGACTTTTTAAATGTGTTATTTATAATTCTTTAATTTTCTTGTTCTGTTAGATGCTTTCCTTATAAATCCGATTGGTCGTTTATATGTTCCTCTAATAATATTTATATATTTTTCTTTTGGTATTTCTCTTACTACTTTCTCTATATTTTTCTTTAATTCTTCATATTTTAATCCTTCTAATTTTTGTAATCTTGATTTTAACATACTAAAGAAGTTTTCTATAGAATTTGTAAAATGTTGATATGGAACAGAATATAATAAATTATTATGTTTATTTACTAATTCCTTTATTTTTGCATTTCTATGAGAACTTGCATTATCTAAAATTATTAATTTATTTTTAAATTTAGTTGTTATGTGTTCTTGTAAAAAATCATATAATCTATTACTATCAATACCACCTTTATCATATAAATCCCAACCTAAAACTCCTTCAGTTGATATTGAAAATATACCTGTATATTTTTTAAATACTTCTTGAGAACTGGTTTTTATTATACATCTTTTTCCTAATTTATTATAACAATGTTTTCTTTTTTGTAATGAACCTATACTGGTTTCATCTATACAAATAATATCTTCTAATTTGTATTGTTTTATTTCTTCATAAAATTCATCTAACTTTTTATTGATGTCAATATCTTTTCCAAATCTTTTTACTGGTTCGTGTCTTATTCTTGTTATTTTCAAAGTTATATTATTACACCCAAATCTAGGATTTTTGGACAGTTATTTTTACAATAATAAAAATAAAATAATATATTTATTAATAAATTATTAACATTAAAAAATTTATTATATATTAATGTTCAAAAATAAAAATATAGAGTGTATTAAATTATAAAATATTTTATAATTTAATTCTTTAATAAAAAGGTGTCCAAAAATCCTAGATTTAGGTGTATCATTTATAATTCTATTGATATGAAATCTACTTAATGATACATTAAACTTTTCTTTTAGTTTTAACATTAATTCACCCATAGTTATGGTTTTATTTTTAGTTATTTCATCTAATAAAAACTTAACATGTTCTTTACGAACTTTATATGCTACAGGTTTTCTATTCTGTCTTTTTATTTCATCTTCTTTTTCATATTTATCAATCCATCTCATCAAACTTCGTGCAGAACATTTGAATATTTCACATACTTCCAATTGTGATTTATCACCAACTAAATAATATTCTACCGCAGATTTTTTATAATCTTCGCTTTTATGTTTTGATGTCATACTTATTATTATGACATAAAAATATTTAAAATTATGTTATATATTTATATAGATTATGAATATTTCATTAGATGAATATAACACTATGAAACAAGAGATAGATGAATTGAAAAAGAAAAATGAAGAATTAGAAAGCAGATTGAAAACATATACAAGTAATCATCGTCATAAAAAATATTACGATAATAATACAGAAATAGTAAAACAAAGAGCAAAAAATTATATGGAAAAGGTAAAAGAAACAAATCCAGAAAAATTAAAAGAATGGCGTCATACAGCATATTTGAAACGAAAGGAAAAGTTAAAATCATAAGAAGAATAAATAGAGTAATTAATTATTAATTGACTTATATTTAAAAATGTATCCGTGAGATTGTTTTTGTTTATTATTTAAACATTGTACTATTGATGGTGGTTTTGGTAAATTTAAAATATTAATACAATCAATTGTATTATTAAATTCGCCTATTAAATTACCATTTTTATTAAATACTTCAAATATATTTAATATTTTTCGTTTCTTTAATGACATATTTTCTTTAAATTCGGGTGTATTCATTTTTTCTTTTCGTTTTTCATTTGCAATTTTATATTTTTCTGGATTTTTTTCTCTATCGTTAAATATCAAAGATTTAAAACTCTCTTTTTTTTCTGTTTTAGATGATAATTCTTTCATAAATTCCGAATGTTTTTCTGCATTATCTCTTGATGATTTTATCAATATATTAATTCTTTTTATTTTTTCTTCTGGATTATTCTTTAAATAATCTTTTTGTTTATTTGACATTTTTTCTTTGTATCCTTCTTTTTGCCATGTTTTTTTACATTGAATAGAAATAGATTCTGGATTTTCTTTGTAAAATTTATTAAATGTATTTCTACTTTTTTCTATATTTTCTGGTAAATTTGCATATTGTTTCATAAAATCTGAATGTATTTTAGATTTTTCTGGATACATATTATTATATTCTGTTGCTCTTTTGCTCATTTCAGTTAATGCATTTGGGTTATCAGTATAATATTGTTTAAGGGATAATGAAAGTTTTTCTCTATCATTTTTTGTAAAAATATATCCATTTGCTCCTTCTCCCCCAAATGTCATATTATAACCATTACTATTATTTTTATAATAAGTATCATATTTTTCTATATAGTATATTTCTAAGTCATTTAATTCTTCTTTTGAAAATGCATTATGTAATATTTCATATTTGAATGTTTCTATTCCGTATTTACGAATAGCATTATGAAATATTTTATTAGAACCATTTTTGTATCATTTATATGTTGTATTTTTCTTTTTTCAATAGACTTTATTGTTTGACCTATATAAATTCCTCCTGATGGTGACTCATATTTATAAATAATACCATATACCATTTTTAAGTATACAATATAAAATAACTTTATATTAATTTATTACTATAAATTATTTAGTAATTTCAACATAATACTATTTAAAGAAATATTCTTTATATTATATATAAAAATGAAAAAGTCAAAACCCAAAGTTAAGGAAAAGAAGAAAGAGGAAGACAATTTTGATTATATGAAAACTAACAAGGATAATATTAAAAATGTTTTGAAAGACCCTAATATTTTACCAGTTATAAATGATTTAGTAAATAGAACAAATAAAATAGTTATTCATGCATACCAATTTATTAAACTTTATTATATTTTTCTTTATGAAAATGAATTGAAATTTCCAGTAATAGATAAAGAATTTATATGTCATGTTTTCAAAGTTTTAACTATTAGAAGATGTGGTTCTGGTGGATATACTGAAGAGAATATGCCTGAACAACTACAAGAATTAACCGAGTTTTACAGAGAACATTATTCTAATACTATTTCTAATAACGAAACTATTTATTATGATAAATTAAGTTATATTTTACCTTATGAAGCAATTGATATGATTACAAATATTAATAATAATATCCAAGAACACTTTATAGACCATTTGAATAAGTATGTGAATATTGTTTTCAGTATAAAAGACAAATCTGCAAAAATAACTACTGAAAACAAAGACAAAAATATAAGAAAACAATTACATAAACAACTATATGATGAAATTGGTAAAGTCAAAAAAGATTTAATGAATTTTGGTAATTTAACAAGTGATGAAAAATATCACAAATGGATTATTCAAGAAAGAATAAAATTATATCCTAATAAAACAAGATTTGATAATGACAATATGTATTATCATTTGAAAAGTAATACACAAGAGTTTTTACATTCTATGTTTCATATTTCAATAGAATTAGAAAAATTAAATGAAATAAGAATACAAAATGAAGATAAACAAATTAGACTATTTAATGTGTTACCTTTAAGAACAAATATTATTAGTAAAAATATATGTATTGATACTTGTGGATTAATTTCTAATTTTTTAGGTGATGAACCAACTACAAAACATTTGAGAGATTATAAAAAAGAAAATAATCAAATTAATTTATGGAATAAATTTTTCAAACTAAATAAAAGAGTTTTCAAGAAAGGTAAAAAATATACATTTTCACATATGATTAGAACTGATGGTGTTTCTTGTTGTGTATTATTTGTAAGAGTAGATGCTAATGGAAAACAATTGCCAAAAACATGGAAAAATAAAAAATGTTGCGAAGAAGAAAATATAGATTATATTGAAAAGGTAGAATTAACAGAAGAACTAAAAAATGTGAAGGTTGTTTGTGCAGACCCTAATATATTATTAAATTATCATATTAATTATAATATAATAATTTACTATATTTGACCCATAATTTATGATTTAAAGACATGTTTATAATATATATTATAAAATCAATGCTACTAAATTAAGAAAATAACAATAAAATAATATTTATATATTGTTTTATTGTTATATATAAATTAAATACTTATTAAAAATATTTAATTTTAAATATTTTTATACATAACTTATTTAAA
>Ga0214919_10009128_pt1 | contig 12832 bp, 17 predicted proteins | sample LL1503_MetaG_FD_177994 | JGI IMG/M metagenome (GOLD analysis project Ga0214919, IMG submission 177994) | Freshwater microbial communities from Lake Lanier, Atlanta, Georgia, United States - LL-1503 | ecosystem: Environmental > Aquatic > Freshwater > Lake | place: USA: Georgia | collected...
TGCTACCCTAAAAAGCGTTCGATCCTAAATCGAAAAGCTGAGCCAACGGTAGGCGGGCTCGGAAGGCGCAGAGTTTGGTCACTCCTTTGTGTAATGGTATTTACTTTACTCTTTTCAAAAGATTATTCCGTTGCAGCTGATAACTCAATACCTAATCTAAAGCTCTTTGCATATAACTCATTTAAGTCTTGGGATCAATTTAGTTGTTATAACTACATAATCATTCAAGAGAGTAAGTGGAATTACAAAGCCCGTAATGGTAGTCATTATGGTCTTGGCCAGATGCGTAACCCATTGGTACTAACACTTACACCTAAAGATCAGATCACCTGGCACATGCGCTATATTGGTCATCGGTATGGATATGTTAATGGTGAGCCTAATGCGTGTAAGGCAGCTGAGCATCTACTTAGTAAGGGTTGGCATTAGTGGTACAAAAGACAAGTAAGTCACAGCGTGCGATTGGTACGCAGGAATGGAAAAAACTTAGGTTAATTGTATTGGCTAGGGATGGCTATGTGTGTTACGTATGTGGCAGCGGTGATGCTAACCAAGTAGATCACATCTATCCACGTAGCAAGGGTGGCGCAGCATTTGACCCGCTTAATTGTGCAGCTATATGCAGGCCATGCAATATGCGTAAGGGTAATAGCGTTTCTTTAGGTAGAGGGGCGACCCCCCCTGTCTTTCCAATGTCCTCTCCCTCCGAGACGGTCCGGATCATTCCAGAGTCACCATTTACGCGGCCAGATTGATATTGATATGAGCGAGAGTGATACCAATGTGGTACCGATCAAACGAGGGGTCGGGAAAAAAGAGCTTATAGGTAGCACAATTCCACGTATCCATACTCCTTTATTAAAATGTGCTACAAAATCTGAGGAAGTAGCACAATTAGCTGAGAAAATAGGATTACCACTTATACCCTGGCAACGCTGGGTGTTAGATGATCTGTTGTCTGTAGATGCAGATGGTAACTGGCTTAAAAAGTCTGCACTCACACTCGTAGCTCGTCAGAATGGCAAGACTCACCTGGCTCGCATGTTAATCCTTAGTCATTTATTCTTATGGGGTTCTAAGAATGTATTAGGCATGTCATCTAATCGAAATATGGCACTTGATACATTTAGACAGGTTGCTTATACGATTGAGGATAATCCATTCTTAAAAGCGCAGGTAAGACAGATAAGACTTGCTAATGGTCAAGAGTCGATTACTTTACTTAATGGCGCAAGGTATGAGATTGCAGCAGCTACAAGAGATGCACCTAGAGGTAAGACCGCCGACTTTCTGTATCTTGATGAGTTAAGAGAATGGTCAGATGAAGCATTTACAGCTGCTCTGCCGGTAACACGTGCAAGACCTAATGCCATGACCTTTATAACAAGTAATGCCGGTGATGGGTTTAGTAATGTGCTAAATGATTTAGTCGAACGTTGCAAATCTTACCCACCTGCTAATTTAGCATTCTATGAATACTCAGCTCCTCAGCATTGTAAAATACATGATCGTAAAGCATGGGCTATGGCTAATCCAGCATTAGGACATTTAATTACAGAGCAAACATTAGAGGAGTCAGTAAATACAAATAGCGTAGAAGCGACTAGGACAGAGATGCTATGTCAATGGATCGACTCGGCCGTCAGCCCCTGGGTATATGGTTCGATCGAGGCATGCAGCGACTCAACACTAGAGATACCTATTGGCCCGGCAACAATTATGGCATTTGATATTGCCCCTACTCGCAGATCCGGTGCGTTAGTAGCAGGACAAATTAAAGATGGCAAAATCGCGGTCGGGTTAATGCAGCTGTGGTCTAGTGAGGTAGCCATAGATGAGGTCAAGATGGCTAGCGACATAAATGATTGGGCTCGCAAGTATCGGCCTACTGTTATCTGTTTTGACAAGTACGCCACACAAACACTCGCAACTAAGTTAGAGCAAAGCTCATGGCGCATGCAGGATGTATCGGGTCAAGCCTTCTACCAAGCATGCAGCGACTTATCCGATGCTATGGCTAATAGCAGATTAGTACATTCTGGGCAAACAGATTTAGTACAACACTTAAATAACTGTGCTGCTAAGACTAACGATGCGGGCTGGCGCATAATAAGGCGCAAGTCAGCCGGTGATGTTACAGCTGCTATCTCCCTTGCTATGGTCGTATCAGAATTAACTAAACCGCAACGCACCGCCGCAATATTTGCCTAATTTGCACCTTATGTCCTAATTGTGGTATAAAGTACCTATATGGGTATATTGTCTGCTTTGGGAATAACATCTAATAATAGAGCCATTAAAGCACAGTATGCCCCAGCTGTGATGAATGATGGTTATGGATTTAGCGGAGTAGGTAACACATTTGGTTACGGTCCAATGGATCGTGCGTTGGCTATGCAAGTACCAGCTGTTGCAAGATGTCGTAATTTAATTGCTGGTGTAATTAGTTATCTACCTTTAGAGCTGTATAAAAAATCTACAGGTGCAGAATTAGGATCACCAGTTTGGTTAGAGCAGCCAGATATTAGGCAGCCACGATCTGTAACAATAAGTGCAACAGTAGATAGTCTTATATTCTACGGCGTTGCGTATTGGCGTGTAACAGAAGTTTACGCAGATGACCTACGACCTTCACGCTTTGAATGGGTAAGTAATTTAAGAGTCAATGCACAATTAAATCCTAAAGGTACAGAAGTTATGTACTACACAGTAGATGGCCTACAAGTACCAATGGCTGGCCCTGGATCTATTATTACATTTCAAGGATTGATACAAGGAGTATTACAAACTGCAGGGCGCACAATACAAAGCGCATTAGATATTGAAAGAGCAGCAGCTGTAGCATCACAGACTCCAATGGCTACCGGATACCTAAAGAATACCGGCGCAGATTTGCCAGAGGATCATGTACAAGGATTATTAGCAACATGGAAGGCAAGTAGAGCATCACGATCTACTGCATACCTAACTAGCACATTATCTTATGAGTCTGTTGGCTTTAGCCCTAAAGATATGATGTATAACGAGGCATCACAGTATTTAGCAACTCAGGTAGCACGTGCTATGAATGTACCGGCATATTACATATCTGCTGACATGAATAACAGCATGACTTACCAAAATATTATAGATGGCCGTAAGGAGTTTGTAGCTTATTCTTTACAACCATTTATCTGTGCTATTGAGGACAGACTAAGCATGAACGATATAACCGCTAACGGCAACGTTGTAAAGTTCAATATTGAGGAGTCATTCTTACGAGCTGACACAATGAAGCGACTAGAAGCAATAGAAAAAATGCTAACACTTGGTTTAATAGATTTAGACCATGCCAAAGAAATGGAAAACATGACACCAGAAGGAAGTGCAGACAATGCTACTTACGTTCAGTAGTTCAGTAGAAAGCGCAGATACAGAGCGCAGAGTTATTGCTGGCAAGATTGTGCCTTATGAAGTAGTAGGCAACACATCTGCTGGCCCGGTTGTCTTTGCTAAAAACTCCATAGATATTGGCGATCCCGGCAAAATTAAGATGCTTATGCAACACAAAGCAGATAAGCCAATAGGTCGCATGCAGAAGTTCCAGAAGGCAGAGGATGGCATCTACGCTAGTTTTAAGATCAGCGCAAGCATGCAAGGATCAGATGCGTTAATACTTGCAAGTGAGGCACTTGTCGATGGCCTGTCTGTAGGCGTTGAGGTAAGCGGATCAAAGCAAACTAAAGATTATTTATATGTAACTAAGGCAACTCTCAAAGAGGTTAGCCTTGTAGAAACACCAGCGTTCGCTGAGGCGAATGTAACTAAGGTTGCTGCTAGCGAAAGCGAAACAGACTCAACATCAACTACTACGGAAAGTGAGGCTATCTTGGATACAACTCCAGAGCCAACTGTTACACCGGCAGAGGTTGCTCCAGTAGAAGCCGCACGTCCAACGATTAGTGCAGCTATTTATTCAGAGCCACGTACGCCAATCAATTCACAAGCCAAATATCTGCAATATGCAGTAAAGGCACAATTAGGAGATCACGAAGCTGGTCTATGGGTACGCGGCGAGGATGCTAAGGCATTAAAGATCAAAGCAGCCGATGACTCATTTACAACTAACCCAGCCTTCTCACCAGTATCTTATGCAACAACTGTTGTAGATACTCTTATTGGATCACGTCCAACTATTGATGCATGCGGTGGAGCTAAAGTTATTCCTAACTCAGGTATGACTATCTCACATCCAAAGATTACAACTTCAGGTACTGTTGCAGAAACAGCTGAAGGTGCTGGCCCATCTGAGACAGGTATCGTATCCGCATACGTAAACGCAACTGTAAAGAAGTATGCTGGACTACAACGTTACTCAGTAGAATTATTAGAGCGTTCATCTGATAATCCTGCATTCTTTCAGGCAATGCTTGACAACATGACAAGGGCGTACAATAAGGCTACAAATAAAGCCGTAATTGACGAAATTGTTTCAGGGGGAACTCTTGCAACATCACAAGCTACTACCTACTTAGGTATCCAAGCATATATTGCACAAGCTGGCCCAGCTGCATATTCTGCAACAGGTGAACTAGCAACTGCATACATAGCAGGTACAAGCCAATGGTCATTACTGATCGGAGCTAAAGATAGTTCAGACAGGCCAATATTTTCGGCAGAAAATCCAATGAACGCTGGTGGTACATCATCACCAACATCAGTAAGAGGATCGTTGTTTGGTTTAAATCTTTACGTAGATGCCGGTATGGTATCTACAACTATTGATGATTCAGCATTTATTATCGTGCCATCTGCAATCGCAATTTATGAGAGCCCTGTGCTGAGATTAGGCACAAACATCCCAACATCTGGCGAGATCGAGTTAATGCTTTACGGATACTTGGCAACTAAGACACTTGTGTCTGGTGGCCTACAACGCTACAACATGACAGCGTAATATAAACAAATCAGTAATCCGTAGGGTTTAGTAGCCCTAGCCCTACGGAGCTATTAGCAAAGGAGTAGAGATGGCCGCATCATACGTAACTGTTGCTCAACTAAGATCTAATCTTGGTATTGGGTCTCTCTACTCCGATGCCGATTTAGAAAGCATTTGCCAGAGCTCAGAGGATTTACTTAACTCTTATTTATGGTTTAACAATGCACCAGTAGTCGGTGCAAGCATTAGCAGTAACGTTGCAACAGTAGTCCTTGCTAACCCTGGCATATTTGTAACTGGCCAAAGCGTGACGATAGCCGCAGCAGGATCTACATATAACGGCTCATATACTATTACTGGATCATTCCCTGGTACTACAGTACCGGCATCACTTGCTACAGCATTCTGGACTACATACGCATTTAGCTCATACCCTAATGGTTACTCAATTATTCAATACGCAAAGACAGCTAGTGATGATCCATTTCATCGCATCCTGCCATACGGCACAGCTACTGGCCCTGGCTATAAGACAGCTGCATACAATGTAACACCAGCAGTAAACCAAGCAGCCATGATAATTGCAGTAGATATTTTCCAAGCACGTCAAGTGTCTCAGAACGGTGGCAACGGTATGGATGGCATGAGCCCCAACCGATATGCTATGGGCTACCAGCTTATAAACAGAGTGAGAGGTCTCATAGCACCTTACTCTAGTCCCAACACTATGGTCGGCTAATGCCAGCAGCAATTACTACACTTAGATCAACGCTAGCAACCGATCTTACAAATACCGGAGTTTGGAATATATTTTCATTTCCGCCCGCTACCTTAATTCCTAACAGCGTTGTAATTACTCCTAGTGATCCCTACCTTGTGCCGTCTAATAATGACATTACTACTATTGCACCACTTGCTAATTTTAAGATATTGATTTGTGTACCAGCCCTAGACAATCAGGGTAACTTGGCCGGTATAGAGGATTTTATTGTTGCAGTAGTAACTAAACTAAACGCATCATCTTTGGTGCTAAACATATCAAGTGTCTCCGCTCCAGCTATTGCTAGTGTGGCAAGTGGAGATTTATTAACCGCAGAAATCACAGTGTCAATTCTAACGAGCTGGAGCTAAAATGAGTACAGATGCAGAAAACTTAGCCTTCTTAATTAAGATAGGCCAGATAGACAAAGCACCCGCACCAACCCCTACTAAAGAGAAAGACAAGGAGTAATCATGGCCATATTTTTAAACAATGGCGTATCGGTTACGCTAAACAGCGTTGATCTATCAGCGTATGTAACAGCTGTAACTATTAACCAATCATTCGATGAACTCGAGGTGACAGCGATGGGTGACTCATCTCATAAATTCGCGAAGGGTCTGGAGGCAAGCACAATAACATTAGACTTCCTTAATGATAACGCTGCTGCCACAGTAATACCTACATTACGTGCTGCTTATGGAACTACCGTAACCTGCGTAATCAAGCAGACATCCTCAGCCGTATCTGCCACTAACCCTTCCTACACTGCATCTGTACTGGTTAATAACCTACAGAATGTAAATGGATCAGTCGCTGATATATCATCACAAAGTATCACATTTACCTGCAATAGCACAGTAGCTGTAGCAGTAGCATAAGGAGCACTAATGGCAAAGCTAAAGATAACAAGGGCTAACGGCGAAATATCAGAGCACAAAATTACGCCGGGTGTCGAGTACGCTTTCGAATTAAAATATGGATCAGGTATCTCTAAAGTCCTGCGCGACCACGAAAGGCAGACCGAGATTTATTACTTGGCGCATGAGTGCTTACGCAGGGCTAACGTAACTGTGCCTGTATTTGGATTAGAGTTTATTGACAGCCTAGAAACTGTCGAGGTATTGGATGACGAAAAAAACTAATTAGGCGTGACTCATTCTTATACACGATCGCGAGCCTTTCTGTAGAGACCGGGATCGCGCCTAGCGAGTTTATAGATATGGATAGCGATATGCTACGAGCAATCGTGCAGGTCTTATCTGATAGAGCTAAGGAGATCAAGAATGCCAGTAAACACAGTAGGCGTTGAGGAACTCACTAAAGGCTTAAATTATATTGATGAGGATATGAAAATTCGCATAAATGCAGCTATTAAACCTGCCATGTTAGGTATAAGAAATAAAGCCAGAGGGTTCGTGCCCGGTAATGGTGATGTATTATCTGGCTGGCTTAAGGGCGGCACTACTACAGCCGATTACCGACCATTTCCAAAGTTTGACTCTGCTATGGCTAAGGCGGGAATAGACTATAAAGAAGGCGAAAATAGAACTTCCAAGAATGGCTTTGCTGTAACTAATTACGTTTATAACAGCACACCCGGCGGTGCAATATACGAGACTTCAGGTAGAAAAAATCCACAAGGCCGCGCTCCATTTATGAGAGTAGCTGCTAAGGAGTTTGGTGGCGTGGAAGGTTACGAGGGTAGTTTTAAAGGCAAACGTGCAAGATCCACTAAATCATACAGTTCAAATAATCCATTTGCTGGGTATCAATTCGTTACGGCCTTAGAGCCAGTAACTCAGGGTCAAGTAGCATCTAAATATCAAAAAGGTGGCGGCCGTAAAACTAAAGGCCGGTTAATCTATAAAGCGTGGGCGCAAGATAGTCATAAGGTTTATGAAGCAATCATTAAAGCTGTTAATGACTCGGTAGAAGAATTTAATAATAAAACACTATTGTATCCAAAGGCATCGTAATGGCCAATTTAATTGTATCGGCTTTAGCAACATGGAATGGTAAGGCTCTTAATAAGGGAAAGAAAGATATATCGGCCTTTGATAAATCAGTAGCCAAATTAGGTCGTACCTTTGGTGCTACTTTTAGTGCGTATCAAATATTGGCGTTTAGTAAAAAGGCTATTAATGCGTTTGCCCAAGATGAGGCAGCAGCTAAGTCCCTTGCGATACAATTAGAAAATACTGGTAACGCATTTAGAATAGGTGAAGTAGAGGCCTACATCGCGGGCCTGCAGAAGTTATACGGCGTATTAGATGACCAACTCCGCCCGGCCTTTCAAACCTTATTAAACGCTACTGGCTCAGTTACTTTAAGTCAGAAGGCTTTAGAAACCGCATTAAATGTTAGCGCCGGAACCGGCAAAGATTTAGCCAGTGTGGTTGCTGCCATAGCCAAAGGCGCATCGGGCACTACTACAGCCTTATCAAGATTAGGCACAGGATTAGATAAAGCAACAATTGCCAGCGGTGATATGAATAAGATTATGGCCGCACTTGATACTAAGTTTAAGGGTCAAGCATTGGCCAGACTAGATACCTACGCCGGCAAGATGGATTTGATAAAGGTTGCTACCGCTAACGCTACTGAGGCTATTGGTAAAGGCCTAGTAGATGCTTTAACCATATTAAGTAAAGATGACTCTATTGCTTCTTTATCTACTGACTTTGAAAACTTGGGTAATAATATTGCTCAGGTAATTGTAAATCTAGCCAAATTAACAGATAAAATTAGTTCGGTAGTTAGCAATCCATCATTTAAGCCAGCCTTACTATTAGTAGCATTTGCCACGAGAAACCCAGCGGCGGTACTAGCTGCGTTAGGTTATGTTGGCGCTAGCGGTGCTGCAGAATTATTAACTAAAGATTATGGTGGTAAAACTACTGCAACTAATATGGGTGGATATTCAGGCATACCATTTAAAAAGGCTGAGAATAAAGCCATCAAAGATGCCGTAACTTATCGCAAGCAAGAGAATGCAGCATTAAAGGCCAAGACCGCCGTAGATGCACTTAAGGATAAGTTTGATGTAGAGCGCATAGGACTAACTGCAGCTCTTAATGCTGCTACCGATGAGGAAACTAAACTACGTATTAAGGCACAATTAGCAATCCTAGACAATAACGAGGCTTTAGCTAAAAAGTATTTGGCTGAATTAGAAGCAGCAGATGCAGCTAAGAAAATGGCTGAGTCAATGAAGCAAAGCGCAGAGGCTTTAGAGGCAGCATTTAAGGCAACTATTGCACGTCTAGCAATATACGATCCGGTAAGAAACATAGCACCAGGTCAAGGTGGCGGTATTAGTAATGCTATGAGTAACGTGCCGTCAGCTGGTGTTAGCACATTTGTAGGCACACCATTTGGACAGGCAGGTGGCAACACAGGGCCAGTTAATGTAACCCTAGAGTTAGCCCCTAACGCTGGAGAATTTGGCCAGTTAATCTATAACTCATTTTTAATTAACCAGAGGGATGGTAAATCACAGCTATACAACGGCGGCATCAAAGGTGGCTAACTAATGGCCGTACCTACAATCAATGCAATACTAAACTTCTCTACCGGCCCAGCCTTTGCTCAGGCCATGATATTAGATACGGGCATATTAAACACTAATACACTTGCCGATGCCTCAGCTGTAATTGTAGATGTTAGTAATCAAGTTAATTATATTAAGACTCAACGTGGCCGTAACGCTTTATCAGATCAATTCCAAACAGGTACTTTAACGCTACGCATCATAGATGAAAATGGGGACTTTAACCCCCTTAACCCAGGCTCACCCTATTATTCTCTTTTAACACCAATGAAAAAAGTACAGATAACTGCTACCTACTCAGGAATAACATATCCTATATTTTCTGGCTTTATTACTTCATACGTTAATACTCAGCCATCAGATGCTACAGAGCTTGCCTTTACAACCATCACAGCTGTAGATGCTTTCAGATTAGGTAATTTGGCGCAGATCTCTACTGTTACTGGTGCTACTGCTGGTGATTTGTCTGGCACACGTATAAATCAAATCTTAGATCAAATAGGTTGGCCATCGACTATGCGTGATGTAGATGCAGGTTTGACTACTATGCAAGCAGATCCGGCAACTTTTAGAACTGCCCTACAAGCTATGCAAACTGTCACCGACTCAGAGTATGGGGCTCTATATGTAGATGCCACAGGCTCATTTGTATTTCAAGATAGATCAGTTACGGCTGGATCTATTGGCGGTACTACTACCTTATTTGCCGATGATGGCACAGGTATTAAATATGCCAATGCAACATGGATACTAAACGACTCTTTAGTCTTTAACTCTGCCACAGTTACTAGGACAGGCGGTAGCCCTCAAAACTCATTTAATCAAGCATCTATTGACAAATACTTCTTACACTCATATAACCTGCAGGATCTATTGATGCAGACCGATGCGGTAGCCCTAAATTATGCCCAGGCTTATGTGGCTAGCAGAGCCGAGACTAGTATTAGATGCGATGCAGTAGAGCTAGATTTATACACCGAGAATTACAACTCAGGCATAATCGCAGCCCTAAACCTAGACTTCTTTGATCCGATCACAGTTATCACCACTCAACCTGGTGGATCGACTTTGGAGAAAACCCTACAGATCTTTGGGGTAAGCAACACAATTACACCAAATAGTTTTAAGACAGTATTTACCACCCTTGAACCGGTGATAGACGCACTAATTCTAGATAACGCAATCTACGGCATGTTGGACTATAATGTCCTCAGTTACTAAGGAGAATAATGGCTAAACAAACCTTTACCACAGGGCAGGTATTAACAGCTGCTCAAATGACAAGTCTGCAACAGACGGCTATGGGCGGTGGATCTGCTACGGCTAAAACTGCTAATTATGTATTAGTAGCTGCCGATGCTGGCACAACTATAATAATGAACGCAGCAGGTGCTACCACAATTACAGTTAACACAAGTTTATTCTCATCTGGTGACACAGTATTTATACAAAATATCGGTGCTGGTACTTGCACAGTTACAGCAGGTACGGCGACAGTATCTACAGCAGGATCATTAGCACTAACTCAATACGAAGGCGGCACCTTATATTTTACTGCCACAGGAGCAGCCATATTTAACGATTATGTACAGGCTAGTGGTAGCGCAAGTGCGTTAACTAAACTTTATGCCCAACCATTTACAACATCATCACAAATAGATGTTGACGATGTATTCTCTGCAACTTATGAAAATTATTTGCTTATGATAAATGTTTCAGCCAGCAGCTCATCCGATTATGTAAAAGTTAGAATGCGTGTTGGTGGCTCTACCAATTCAGACTCAACTTATTTCTGGTCATGGATGAGCAACGCATCCTCATATCCTGCTTACGACTCACAAGGCGGATCAGCTGCTAATGGATTTCAAACATTTTACAGAGATACTGGGCAAAATGCTTATATGGGAATTATGCAGATGAATAATCCTTATTTGTCATTAAGGACATCAACCAACTGGCAATGGTCTGCTATGTCAGGCAGCAGTTATAACATTTCACAACAAGGCGGCGGCGTATTCAACGCCAATACATCATTCACAGGATTTTCAATCGTGCCAGGCTCAGGCACTTTAACAGGAAAGGTAGCGGTCTATGGTTACAGCATCTAATAAAATAATTATTACTGACAACAATGGCCCTAGAGAATTATTAGGTCAAGAATTGGCCGATTTTCTAGCGTTACAAGCAATCGACAAAGCCGATTATGATGCACAAAGAGAAGCAATAAAAGCAAAAGCAAAAGCTAAATCTGCTTTACTTGTTAAATTGGGCATTACTGAGGATGAAGCAAAACTGCTTCTTAGCTGATGCAACCTTGGTTATCTAAAGCAGCACAGCAGTTAAGAGATCAAATTGATACCTGGTATCCAGATCGGGATACTGCCAGCGATGGGTGGGTGGGTGATAGTCGCCATGCCACTACCAAATCAGATCATAACCCAGACACCGATGGGTGCGTACGAGCCATTGATATTGATACTGACTTGGCTAAGCAAAAAGGGATCAGCGTATATCTTAGTGACCAGATCAGAGAGTGCGGCAAAACCGATAAACGCATATCTTATGTAATACATAATTCACGCATAGCCAGTAGTAAGAAGGGTTGGGCTTGGCGGCCATACAAAAATTTTAACAAACATGAGCACCACATGCACATCAGCTTTACAAAGTTAGGCGATCAAGATGCTAGGCCGTTTGATATACCACTAATAGGGGGCAAGATATGAAGCTAAGTAAGAAGCAGAAAGCAATACTAAAATCATACTTTAGAGGTGTGTTGGTATCGCTATTAACATTCTTGACCAGTAATGAATTAGGACTTGACCCAGCCGTATCTGTGATCGTTGCAGCATTAGCCGGGCCAGCAGCTAGGGCTCTAGATAAATCCGATAGTGCTTATGGCCTCGGTGCAGATGAAGCATGACACCTGGAGAATGGGTCGCATTAGCCGTTGGCGTATGCGCCATATCTACAAGTTTATTAGTGGCTCTACGATGGGTTATTAAGTCTTACCTAGCAGAGCTTAAACCTAATAGCGGTACTAGCATGAAGGATCAATTAACACGATTAGAGTCGCGTGTTGATGATCTCTTTATTCTAATTAGTAAGCGATAATTTATATTATGGCTAACACACGCAAACGCAAGAAAATCAATAGACGTGTAGTGCGTAAGTCTCCAGACCCATTATCTAAACTTGATGTCTTTATGATTACTAAGCATGAGATCTACAAGGCTGCTAAGAAGGCTGGTTTTAGTAATGAGGTTGCTTGGTTTTTTATGCAAGAAAATAACGCCTTACCGGATTGGATCGCTAACGATAAGCCAGATGCAATAATTCCTAATATCCCTACTCCAGATGAGGATGACGATTAAGCGTGTTGCGGTAAAGAGATGGTTAGTAATTTCAGATTTACAAATTCCATACCATCATGAGCAAGCAGTTAAGAATGTTATTAAATTGGCAAGACGTGAGAAGTTTGATGAGGTTTTATGTGTTGGGGATGAGATTGACTTCCAGACAATTAGCAAATGGGCCGATGGCACACCTTTGGCTTATAGTCAGACTCTTAACGAGGATCGCACAGCTTGTCAAGATATAT
>Ga0214919_10009129_pt1 | contig 12832 bp, 12 predicted proteins | sample LL1503_MetaG_FD_177994 | JGI IMG/M metagenome (GOLD analysis project Ga0214919, IMG submission 177994) | Freshwater microbial communities from Lake Lanier, Atlanta, Georgia, United States - LL-1503 | ecosystem: Environmental > Aquatic > Freshwater > Lake | place: USA: Georgia | collected...
CGGCATAGCGGGGCGCCAGGCGCTTTTGGAACCAGAACGCGCCAAACAAAATCAGCGGAACCGGCAAGAGCGCCATCACCGCGATGTCCGGCTGCAGCGCAAAAAACACCGCGCTGACCAGCACCGAGGAACACAGCACCTGGATGATCTGGTTGGCCCCGCCGTTCAAAAACCGCTCCATCTGGTTGATGTCGTCGTTCAGGATCGCCATCAGGTTGCCGGTGCGCTGGTTCTCGAAATAGGCCATGTCCAGGCGCTGCACATGGCGGTAGGTATCCAGCCGCAAATCGTGCTGCAGGTTCTGCGCCAGCTGCCGCCATTGCACCTCGTACAAATACTGAAACAGTGATTCGCCACCCCACACCAGCACATTGAACGCACCCAGCGCCAGCAACTGCTCCCAGGTGCTAGTGATGCCCAGCCCGCCCAAAACATTCCGCGCCAAAAAACTCTGCTCGCCCTTGACCACCACGTCCACTGCCGCGCCAATCAGCACCTCGGGCAGGATGTCGAAGAATTTGTTGAGAACCGAATACAGCGCGGCTTTTTGGAAGTCGCCCCGGTAGGCGGCGGCGTAGTTCAGGAGTTTGCGTAAGGGGTGCATATTCATGTCGGCAAAGCGCAGGCTCAGCCCCGCAACTTCCCCGCCACCTGCGCCACCCGCGCGCCGTAGGCTTTGGCGGTGTCCAGATCGCCCTGGTGCATGGCGTGGGCGGCGGTGGTGGTGCTGGCATGGGCCATGACGCCGATGCTGGCGCCCAGGCGGTTGATGGTGTCGTTGCCCATGATGTTCATGCCGGCCCAAACCATGCCGTGTTGCATGGCAAAGGTCAGCAGGTACTGCAGCGTGGAAAGCTTGTCGCCGCTGGGGTAGCCCGAACACGTGAAGCCGCCGGAGACCTTGTCTTTCCAGGCACCGGTGTACCAGCGTTTGCTCGACGCATCGGCGAATTTTTTGAACTGCCAGGACACACCACCCATGTAGGTGGGCGCGCCCATGATGATGGCGTCGGCCGCGTCCAGCGCAGCCCAGTCGGCTTCGCTGATGTTGCCCTCGGCGTCAATGGCGATGCGCTGCGCATCCGCGCCATCGGCCACCTGTTGCGCCAGGCGCTGGGTGTGGCCGTAACCCGAGTGGTAAATCACGACGATGTAGGTCATGGGGAATACTCCAAAAAAATAAACTGGTTAAGGCGCGAGATCAAACACCAACACCTCGGTCCCTTGGGCTTGGTCGAGATGCAACGTGGATTCCTGCGCAATCAGCAAAGCGTCTCCCGTGGCCAAAGCTATGCCGTTGACATGCAGCGCGCCGCGTAACACCTGCACATAGGCTTTGCGCGCCGGATCCAGCGCCAGATCAGCGCATTGCGCACCGTCAAAACAGCCGCTGTACATGCGCGCATCGGCGTGGATGCGCACCACATCCGGCCCCGCGTCCGGCGCGGCAACCAGACACAGGTGGCCGTCTTTGCGTGCCCCTGGGAAAGTCTGTTGCTCGTAGCTGGGTGCGATGCCGCGCACATTCGGTTCGATCCAGATTTGCAGAAAGTGCGTGGTGGCATTGGGCGCGTGGTTGAACTCGCTGTGCTGCACGCCGGTGCCTGCGCTCATGCGCTGCACGTCGCCGGGCGGTATGCCTTTGACATTACCCATGGTGTCTTTGTGCGCGAGCTCACCTGACAACACGTAGCTGATGATTTCCATGTCCCGGTGGCCGTGCGTGCCAAAGCCGGTGCCCGGCGCGATGCGGTCTTCGTTGACCACGCGCAAATTGCCCCAGCCCATGAAGGCCGGGTCGTAATAACCCGCGAAAGAAAAACTATGGAAGGACTTGAGCCAGCCGTGGTCGGCGTAGCCGCGTTGGGAAGATGTGCGAAGGTTCAACATGGTGATGGTTCCGATGAAGGTCGCTGTGGACGACCGGTAAAAAATGAAATCAGCGCGGCCAGCGTGCCAGCCGCTCGACTTCGTTCAAATCGAGGTGGTTGCGCATGTACTCGGCGCTGCCATTGCGCGGCGGGGTGTATTCCCACGGCGTGAACGTACCCTGGCGCAAGGCCTGGGTGATGAAGTGGCGCTCGCGCTGGCTGCTGCGCACAGCGCTGTCCAGCGCGTCCAGGTTCCAGCGGGCAGCGACTTCGGCGCACATCGCCGCAACTGTGTCGGCGTGGGCCGGGTCACTTGCCAGGTTGTGGACTTCATCCGGGTCCTGCGCCAGGTTAAAGAGCTGGTCGGGGTCGGCCGGGCAGTGGATTAACTTCCACACGCCCCGGCGCACCATCACGATGGGTGCGACCGAACCCTCGGCCATGTATTCGCCGTATACCGGTGTGTCGCTTGCGGATTCCGCACCGTCTGAACCGTCCAGTAAGCCCAGCAGGCTGCGCCCGGCCAGCGGCTGCACCGCCGGGGCCGCACCGGCCAGCGCGCCCAGTGTGGGCAACACGTCGACCAGCGAGACCGGCTGCGCCACCCGCGCCGGCGCAAAGCGCGCCGGATAGTGAAAGACCAGCGGAATACGCGCCGCGTCTTCGAAAAAATTCATCTTGTACCAAAGCCCGTGCTCGCCCAGCAGGTCACCGTGGTCGGCGACCAGCAGCACCACGGTGTTGTCGCGCAGTTGCAGCGCGTCCAAGGTGTCCATCAGCCGCCCGGTCCATTCATCCACATAGGAAATATTGCCGTAATACGCACGCCGAGCTCGCTGCGCGTCAGCGGGTGTGATGTTGGCGTTCGCCATATCACTGACATGCATGAGGCGGCGGGTGTGGGGGTGCGGATCGGCCTCAACCGGCACGCGCGGCACGCCCACGTCCACGCCCTCGTACATATCCCAGTATGTGCGCCGCGTGACATAGGGGTCATGCGGATGCGTGAAGCTTGCCACCATGAAAAAAGGCCGCCCGTCGTCGGCCCGCGCCGCATCATGCAGCGCACGCACCGCGCCCTGCCCCACCTCGTCGTCGTAGAGCAGCTGGTTGGTGACTTCGGCCACGCCAGCGCCGGTGACGCTGCCCATGTTGTGGTACCACCAGTCGATGCGCTCATGCGGCTGGGTCCAGTCGGGTGTCCAGCCGAAATCGGCGGGGTAAATATCGGTGGTGCGGCGCTCCTCAAAACCGTGCAGTTGGTCCGGGCCGACGAAATGCATCTTGCCGCTGAGCACCGTGCGGTAGCCGGCATGGCGCAGGTAGTGCGCCACCGTCGGCACGGTGCTGGGCAAATACGCGGCGTTGTCAAAACCGCCGGTTTGCGAAGGCAGCTGCCCGGTCATCAGGCAGTAGCGCGCCGGGGTGCACAAGGGGCTGTTGGAATACGCCGCATCGAACACCACACCTTCGGCCGCCAGGCGGTTGATATGCGGAGTGATTGCGACCCGGTTGCCGTAACAGGGCAAAGCACCGGCGGCGATTTGGTCGTACATCACGACCAGAATGTTGGGGCGTGGCGCGGGGTTCTGCGCGGTGGGAATGTGGGTAGTCATCCCTGGATTTTGACCGAGGCAGCCGCATGCAGCCGCCCCAGCAAATCCTGGGCATCGGTTCCCACATGCAACAAGGCGCGCACCGCCGGGCTCAAAAAGCCCTGGCTGACCATGCGGTCCAGCATCGTGATCAGCGGGTCGTAATAGCCATCGGTGTTGAGCAGGCCAAAGGGCTTGTTGTGCACGCCAAGCTGGTACCAGGTCCAGATTTCAAACAATTCTTCAAACGTGCCGATGCCGCCTGCCAACGCCACGAAGGCATCGGCGCGCTCGAACATCAGCGTTTTGCGCTCGTGCATGGTGCCGACTACGCGCAGCTCGGTCAGACCCGTGTGGCCCACCTCTTTATCCAGCAGGTTCTGCGGAATCACGCCGAACACCGTGCCGCCAGCAGCCAGGGTGGCGCCAGCGGCAATACCCATCAAGCCGACCTTGCCCCCGCCGTACACCATCTGCCAACCGTGGCTGCCAATCCATTGGCCTACCTGCGTGGCCGCGGCGGCGAATGCGGGCTGCGCCCCGATGCGCGAACCGCAGTAGACGCACAGGGAAAAGTCGGGTTGTCGGGTCATGGTCATAGCAGGTACGGGGTAGGTGCGGCAATGCGGCCCACTGAGCATAGGGGCAAACCGCGACCGCCTGCGGCAGGTGTACAGTGGGCCGCAAGAACATCAACTGGCCTTATGGCCGCACGGAGACAGGCACATGACACAGTCCAAGCACATCGCCATCGTCGGAGCAGGCATCGCCGGCATCAGCTGCGCCCGCACGCTGGTGCAGGCCGGGCACCGGGTGACGGTGTTCGAAAAAAGCCGTGGTGTGGGCGGACGCATGGCCACCCGCAGCAGCCCCTTTGGCACCTTTGACCACGGCGCGCAGTACTTCACGGTGCGCGATGCGCGTTTTGCCCAGGCCATCGAAACCGCCCCCGGCGTATGCCGCCCCTGGAGCGCCACCACCGTGCGCGTGCTCGACGCACGCGGCATGGTCGCCGCCGCCGCGCTGGAACACCGCGAATCGCACTGGGTTGCCAAGCCGGGGATGAACGCGCTGGCCAAGGCCTGGGCCGCGCCGATTGCAGAGCACATCCACCTGGACACCCGGGTCGACCGGGTCGAACGCGACACCCTCAACAAGCACCAGTGGCAGTTGCGCACCGAAGGCGGCAGCGCCAGCGTCGCGGTGCATGGCGCGTTTGACGCAGTGGTGCTGGCCATTCCGCATCCGCAGGCGCAGGCGCTGCTGCAGGCCATGCCGCACGGCGGCATATTCGCCAAGGCGATCAACAAAGTGACCGTGCTTCCGTGCTGGACCTTAATGCTGGCCTTTCCGCAAGCGGTGCAGCCGGGACTGACCACGCTGGGGCCGCACTGGAACGCTGCGCGCAGCACCCACCACCGGATTGCCTGGCTGGCCCGCGAGTCCAGCAAGCCCGGGCGCAGCACGGTGGAGCGCTGGACGGTGCAGGCCAGCGCCGACTGGTCGGCCGAACACATCCAGGACAGCCCCGAGCGCGTGCAGGCCAAGCTGCTGCGCGCCTTTGCCGAGATCACCGGCATACGCGCCGAACCAGCGCATGTGGACGCCCATCGCTGGCTCTACGCCAAAACGGACAAAGCCTTGGGGCGCAGCCACCTGTGGAAGGCCGAACATGGCGTAGGCGTTTGCGGTGATTGGTGCATAGGCCACCGGGTGGAAGACGCGTTTCTGTCCGGCTTGGAACTGGCCCTGGCCATCGCCAAGCGCTGAAACACGATGGGCGGCTACATCGGGCGGTTTGCGCCCTCGCCCACCGGTGCGCTGCACGCGGGCTCGCTGGTGGCAGCATTGGCCAGTTGGCTCGATACCCGCGCCCATGGCGGACGCTGGCTGGTGCGCATCGAAGACACCGACACGCCGCGCTGCGTACCGGGCGCTGACGAGATCATCCTGGCGCAACTGGCGGCCTGCGGCCTGGTGCCTGATGAAGCGCCCCTGTGGCAAAGCGAGCGCACGGCTTGGTACGAGCAGGCACTCGCATCCCTTGTCGCCGCCGAGCTGGCCTACCCCTGCGGCTGCTCGCGCAGCGCGATTGACGCGGCCAACGCAGCGCGCGGCATCGCACGGCCCCGCAACGGCGAACGGGTTTACCCCGGCACTTGCCGCAGCGGGCTGCACGGCGCGGGCCCTTCTGCCTGGCGCATGCGCACGCAAGCAGCGCCCGCCCTGCTGCACTGGCAGGACCGCCGCCTGGGTGAACAAACGCAGGACCTGCACACGCAGGTAGGCGACTTCGTGCTGCGCCGCGCCGATGGCCTGTTCACCTACCAGCTCGCCGTGGTGGTGGACGATGCCGCGCAAGGCATCAGCCACGTCGTGCGCGGCGAAGACCTGGCCGACAACACGGCTCGCCAGCGCTGGCTGCAAGACGCGCTGGGTCTTCCCGCGCCGCAGTACCTGCACACGCCGCTGGTGCGGGGACGCAATGGCGAAAAGCTCTCCAAACAAAACGGTGCGCATCCCATGGATACAGGCCATCCGCTGGCCGCACTGAACGCCGCTGCTGCGGTGCTGGGCTTGCCGAAACAAGTCGGCACCGTCGGCGACGCACTGGCAGCCTGGACCGCAGCATGGCTCTGGAATCAGTCCCTCTAAGCCCACCTAAAATCTGACAACCTTTTCGGGTCTACCCGCATGCCTCACTCCGCACCCGACCTCGCGTCCATCCCCTACCTGCGCACCGTCAAAAGCTATGTGCTGCGGGCAGGCCGCAGCACGGCGGGCCAGACCCGGGCCATGGAACAGTTGGGGCCGAAATTCCTGCTGGCCTACCAAAGCGCGCGGACCGACGTACGCGTCCTATGGCCCGACCCGCAGGCACCGCTGGTTCTGGAGATCGGCTTTGGCATGGGCGAGGCCACGGCCCAGATTGCGCATACGCTGCCCGACACCCATTTTTTGTGTTGCGAGGTCCATGCGGCCGGTGTCGGCGCGCTGCTCAAGCGCGTAGGCGAAATGGGCTTGGAGAACATCCGCATCTGTGCCCATGACGCAGTGGAAGTGATCGACAAAATGCTGCCCCCCGCCAGCCTGGACGGCGTGCACATCTTCTTTCCCGATCCCTGGCACAAAACCAAACACAACAAGCGCCGCTTGATCCAAGCGCCGCTGGTGGCCAAGCTGGCGCAGCGCCTGAAACCCGGCGGCTACCTGCATTGCGCCACCGACTGGCAGCCCTATGCCGAGCAGATTCTGGACGTGCTAGAGGCCGAACCGCTGCTGCACAACCCGGCGCGCACGATGCATCCGGAACTGGCCGGTTACGCACCCAAACCGGCCTACCGGCCGCTGACCAAGTTCGAAAAACGCGGGCTCAAACTCGGCCACGGGGTGTGGGACGTGGTCTGCACCCGGCGATGAGCCAGATACCGGCGCCACGCCTGGGCGTGGGCCCCAGCAGCGTCGTCTTGCCCCCGGTCTGCGACCCGGCTTGGTCTACCCTGCTGGATTTTTTGAGTGCCCGCTTTGTCCACATCGACCGCAGCGTGTGGGCCCAGCGCATGGCCAGCGGCAGTGTGTGCGACGCGGATGGAAAAGCGCTGGCCCCCGACACACCCTTTTGCGCCGGCGCGCGCATCCACTATTTCCGCACGCTGGAAACGGAAGCCCCGATTCCGCTGCAAGAGACCGTGCTGCACCGCGACGCGCACCTGCTGGTGGCCGACAAGCCGCATTTTTTGCCGGTCATTCCCTCGGGCAAATACCTGCATGAGACGCTGCTGGTGCGCCTGAAACACCGGCTGGGACTCGATGATTTGGTACCGATCCACCGCATCGACCGCGACACGGCCGGGCTGGTCTTGTTCAGCATCAACCCGGCCACCCGCAACGCCTACCACGCGCTGTTCCGGGACCACGCAGTGGCCAAACAATACGAGGCCATCGCGCCCTGGAACCCCGATCTGCCATGGCCATTGACACGGCGCTCACGCATCGGTGCCGCACCGCACTTCATGCAGCAAACCGAGTTGGACGGCGCGCCCAATAGCTGGACCGAGATCGCGCCGCTGGAAGTCCGTGGCGACTGGGCCCGCTACGCACTGCGGCCGCATACCGGCTTGCGTCACCAACTGCGCTTGCACATGGCGGCACTCGGTCTGCCGATTGCGGGCGACGGCATCTACCCAGTGCTCACACCCGAGGCTGCGCCGGACTACACGCGTCCGCTGCAATTGTTGGCGCAGGCTATCGCGTTCACCGACCCAATCAGCGGGCAGGCGCAGCGCTTTGAAAGTCTGCAAACGCTCAAGGCCTTGACCGAGGTACGAGCGCAATATGCGCCCCACGCTTTAGCCGACAGCCACCCATGAGCGCCGACCAAACTCCCGCGCACACCGAAGCCAGCGCCGCGCTGGCGCAGCACGCCATGCAGGCCTTTAACACCATGGTCCAATGCAGCGTGGCCTTCACGCCGCGCGCGGGCCAGCAGGCCATGGCGCAGCGCATCGCGGACACGCTGTCCCGCGCCGATCTGGGTGAATGCGACAACCCCACGCAGGCCATTGCGGTGGTGCAAGCCGGCACCGGCGTAGGCAAGTCCGCCGCCTATGCCAGCACCGCGGTGGCCCTGGCCCTGGCACGCAAGTCGCGGGTCATCATCTCGACCGCCACCGTGGCGCTGCAAGAGCAGCTGATGCAAAAAGACCTGCCCGCACTGGCACAAACGATGGACCAACCCTTTGTGTACGCGCTGGCGAAGGGGCGCGGGCGCTATGTCTGCAAAGTCAAGCTGGAGCGGCTGGTCGGCGTGGGTGGCGCGGAAGACGATTTGTTTGAAGAAGACTTTCCCGCGCAAGCGCTGGGCAGTGCCTCGCGCGAGGCGCGGGAAGAGCGGCGTACGCGCCTGTTTGAGCACATGGCCACGCAACTGGCCAGCGCGGCTTGGGACGGCGACCGCGACAGCCTGGCCCAAAGTCCGCAGCCCGAAGACTGGGGGCCGGTGGCCGCTGAGCGCCACAGCTGCACCGTGCGCCAGTGCCCGCGCTTTGGCAGCTGCAGCTACTACCAGGCGCGCAACGCGCTGGCGCAGGCGCAGGTGATCGTGGCCAACCACGACCTGGTGCTGGCCTCGCTGGGCATGAAAACCCTGCCCGATCTGGACAACTGCCTGCTCATTTTTGACGAGGCCCACCACTTGCCTGCGGTGGCCCTGGACCAGTTCAGCAGCGCGGTGGATTTCGGCAGTCTGCGCTGGCTGGACCAGCTGCCCAAGGCCATGAAAGAAGTCGCCAAGGCCCTAGAGCTGGAGTTGAGCGAAGACCCGGCCATAGTCACCAGCCAGCTCAAAGCTGTGTTCAACACGCTGGCGCGCATGGTGCTGGAGCTGGTGCACGCCAGCACCGGCGGCCAGGACGGCACGCTGCGTTTTGCCCATGGCGTTTTGCCAGATGCCCTGCACGAACCAGTAAGCCAGTTGGGGGCGCAGGCCGCAGGCCTGAACAAGGCGCTGGACGCGCTGGGCCAGGCCGTCAAAACACTGTCCAAAGACGACCCGACGCGCGCCCTGCAGTGCGCGCAACTCTACGCCTGCTTGGGGCCGCTGGCACCCAAGCTGAGCGGCGCCGCCGCCACCGCCGAACTGCTGCTGGAACACGGCGCGCAGCCGCTGGCGAAGTGGCTGGCCTGCACCACGGATGGCGACTTTTTGCGCCTGAGCGCGCACGCCTGTCCGATCGTGCCCGGTGATCTGCTGCGGCAGTTTTTATGGCCGCAGGTACGCGGCGCGGTGCTGACATCGGCCTCGCTCACCAGCTGCGGCAGCTTCGACTACTTTCTGGAAGAGGTGGGCCTGCGCCACAACCCGCAGGCCAGCGCGCTGGAAGTGAGCAGCCCCTTCAACTACGCCACCCAGGGCCGCTTGCGGGTCGCGCATACGGTGGCCGACCCCAAGAACGCGGCGGCTTACACCCAGGAAATGGTCGCTCTGCTCCTGGATGACCTGGCGCGGATCACACACGGCGCGCTGGTTTTGTTCACCTCCCGCGCGCAAATGCGCGCTGCCACCGACGCCTTGCCTGCGGCGCTGCTCGACGTGGTGCTGGTGCAGGGCACGCTGTCGCGCACCCGGCTGTTGGCCGCGCACAGCGCACGGGTCGAGGCGGGCTTGCCTTCGGTGCTGTTCGGCCTGCAATCATTTGGCGAGGGCCTGGACCTGCCGGGGGCTTTGTGCGAGACCGTTTTCATCGCCAAACTGCCCTTCACGCCGCCTAGCGATCCGGTGGACGAGGCGCGCGCCGAGTGGTTGCGCCGCCTGGGGCGCGACCCATTCAATGAGCTGGTGGTTCCGGCTACCGGCATCAAACTGCTGCAGTGGACGGGCCGCGCCATCCGCACCGAGTCCGACCGGGCCGAGGTGGTCTGCTACGACAAACGCCTGCTGACCCAGGCCTATGGGCGGCGCATGCTCGGCGGGCTGCCGCCCTACCAGCTGGAGCAACAGTCGGCGGCGTTGCCCTAGCCAACCAGGGTGGCGCGGTTGCGCTGCCACCAGGCCATGAACAACTCTGCGCCAGTGCGCACATTGGCCGCCCAGTCGCTTCCGGATTCGCCATTGGCATCGTCAGAGATGAATTTAAGTGCCCGCCACGGCACGCCCTTGCGCTCGCAGACGGCGGCGATGGCGAACAACTCCATATCCACCACGTCGACGCCCTGCGCTGCAAACCAGGGGTCGGGCGCGGTGACAAAGCTGTCGCCACTGGCACACACCAGGCCGGGTAGACCGGAGCGCAGAACCGGTGGCCCGTTGTGAAATGGTGTGGTGCCGCGCGGTGCCAGCGGCTCGGCCACCATATCGCGCTGTACGACCTGCCCCACTTCCAGCAAACCCTGCGGGCCGGGCCGCACCCGCCCTACCGAGCCGAAGTTGAGCACCAGGCGCGGGCGGTGCTGGTGAATCAGGTCGGCCACGGCGATCGCAGCATTGACCTTGCCAACCCCGCTGTAGACCAGCGGCACACCGGGCATCAGCGCGGGGTCGAGCTCTTGCGCCAGTGCCACGACCACAGCGACCGGGCACGAGGACAGATGCTGCACATGGGTCATGGTGGCTCCTTATGGGGCGCTCGCACTATTTGCCGCACCCTGTGACTGCGGCGTTTGCACACAGGAAAGGGCTCGACTGGCGGCTCGCAGCAAAGCGCGCACCGCCGCCAAGTCGGGGCCGACGTGGCCGTCAATGCGGCGGATATAGGGGCAGGTCAGAGTTGCAAATGCGGTGCTATCGGGGCCCACAATTGGAAAGGAAACATCGACCACTCCAAAGGACTGCGCGCTGTCGCGCTCCACATAACCCTGGCCACGGATGGCCGCCAACATCGCGTCCAGACGCACAGCCGCAATCGGAACTTCACCAACCAAGGGCGTGTGCTCCGCCAGCATGCGCTGGCGCGTATCCAGATCGGCGTAAGCCAGCAACAGATGCCCTGATGCGGTGTCCAGCAGCCCGACCCGGGCCCCGCGCGCCACCGCAAAGCTCCAGCCGCGCGGACTGTTGGTCTGCGCGGCGATCAGCACGTTGCCGCGGTCATACACCCCCATGTGGCACGACTGCTCGGCGCGGCGGGCAAAGTCGTCCATCACCGGCAGCGCCTGGTTCACCAGACGGCTCAGCGGGGGATGGGCGTTCGCCATGGCAAACAGCTTAAGACTGAGCGCATACCGGTCACCGTCAACGCTGCGGATGACGTATTGGCGCGCCACCAGGCGCTCCAGCATGCGGTAGATCTCATTGGGGCTGCGTGCCATTTCCTTCACGATCTGGGCCCGCGTCAGCCCCTGGGGCTGACTGGCCAGCAGCTCGAGGATGTCCAGGCCCTTGTCCAAGGCCGGCGCGCGGTACAGCACCTGCGCGCTGGGCTCGGCGGCGGCTTTGCGCGGCCGACCTCGGGTCTTGAGGGGACTTTCAGGTGGCATGGTCGGATGGGCTTAGAATCGACTAAATAAACTAATCTGAATTAGGGAAAGCACTATGCAAGGATCAAAGAATCCTCATTATGATGCCCATTCAGTGATGAATCAATTATTCATATTTGAATATTCTTAACGAGGCAGACACCATGTCGCAAGGACGTTTGCAAGGCAAGACTGTGCTGATCACAGCCGCTGCCCAAGGCATTGGCCGCGCCAGCGCCCTGGCCTGCGCGGCCCAGGGCGCGCAGGTGATTGCCACAGACATCAACGCCGCCTTGCTGGCCGCGCTGGCCCAGGAATGTCCCGCTATCCGCACCGAATTGCTCGACGTGCGCGACGATGCCGCGGTGCTGGCCCTGGCCGACCGCCTGGACCCGCTGGATGCCTTGTTCAACTGCGCCGGCATGGTTGCCAATGGCAGCCTGTTGGAGTGCAGTGAGGACGACTGGGACACCAGTTTTGACCTGAATGTCAAGAGCATGTACCGGATGACCCGCGCCTTCCTACCCGGCATGCTGCGCCACGCCCAGGACACCGGTGCCAGTGTCTCCATCATCAATATGGCGTCCATGGCGTCGAGTATCAAAGGATTTGCCAACCGCTGCGCCTATGGCGCCACCAAAGCGGCGGTGATCGGGCTGACCAAGTCGCTGGCGGCAGATTTTGTGAAGCAGGGCGTGCGCGCCAACGCCTTGTGCCCAGGGACTGTAGATACGCCCTCGCTGCGCGGACGCATTGCCGCAGCTGCCGACCCCGTACAGGCTGAGAAAGACTTTATCGCCCGCCAGCCGGTGGGCCGCTTGGCCACGGTGGATGACATCACGCCCTTGGTTATCTTCCTGGCCAGCGACGAATCGCGCTTTGTGACCGGACAAAACCTGCTGGTAGACGGCGGCGTCACCATTTGAGACTTGGCGCGCCATGACGTCTTTGATTTCGGTCAGCCAGCTCAGCAAGTCCTTTCCCGGCGTGCGCGCCCTGCATGAAGCCCAATTTGACCTGCAAGCCGGCGAAGTGCACGCGCTGATGGGCGAAAACGGCGCGGGCAAGTCCACGCTGATGAAAATCCTGGCTGGGGTGTACCGCAAGGACAGCGGGCAGATTCTGCTCGACGGCAAACCCGTGGATATCGAGAGCCCGGCGCACGCCCAGTCACTGGCCATTGGCATCGTGCACCAGGAACTGCACCTGATGAGCCATCTGACGGCTGCGCAAAACATTTTTCTGGGCCGCGAGCCGCGCAAACTGGGCGGGCTGCTATTGGACGAGGCCCAGCTGAATGCCAACACCGAGGCCCTGTTCAAGCGCCTCAAACTGGCGCTGGCACCCACCAGCCGCATCAGCGAATTGACGGTGGCGCGCCAGCAGATGGTGGAAATTGCCAAAGCCCTGTCG
>Ga0214919_10009130_pt1 | contig 12831 bp, 9 predicted proteins | sample LL1503_MetaG_FD_177994 | JGI IMG/M metagenome (GOLD analysis project Ga0214919, IMG submission 177994) | Freshwater microbial communities from Lake Lanier, Atlanta, Georgia, United States - LL-1503 | ecosystem: Environmental > Aquatic > Freshwater > Lake | place: USA: Georgia | collected 2015-03-15
GACCATGGCTCTGGACAACCGAAATGATTGGTAACCCGACAGATTGGAAGGACTCAGATCACCGGAAACTGTGTATGTCAAACAGGCTTTAAGCCGGAGTAATAAGCAATAGCTCTCTCTTGCTCAAGTGCCATTCGATCCTTGTGTTCTTGCTCTTCACGCTTTGCGTTTAATGACCGTGGTGTGTAGCGCTCGATCTGCTTGGGCGTGAGGTGCCAATATGGGTTGCCAGTTTGCTCTCGCATCTGCCACTCAATTTCACTTTTAAATTCAGCACCCAATCGACGCTTGAAGAAAATGGCATCGTGCACATTGGCAATGGGCATATGCCCCTTAGCCATTGCTGCTTGCCGAACAATATCCATGACGTGCGTTTCGCCATGCTGATAAAGGTAGGCTAGCACCTTAGCTTTGCTAGGTCTTCCGCTGTCCGTCTGCAGGTATCTCTCTCGCAGCAAATCAGGACGGAACTTCTTGAACAAATCGTAGAGGTAGTCATCCAATGCGTTTTGCTCTTTGATGAACAGCTTGACCGTATCGTCGGCAAGAAATCGCATTCTGTCTTCAGTGTTTTGCAAGATTTCAACAAGTGCTGGGTTGGTCCAATTGCCAGAAGCATCCAACCACCCTTTAGCTGTTTGTCGTGCACCAAAGCTGATGGCGGTAAACGCTTGCTTGAGAAGTTTAGGTCTTAGATCTTTGGGTACCGGGCTACTTTCTGGAAAAACGTAATGGCGCACTGTCGCCATGAAGTCTGGTTTGTCTTCTAAGTACAAGAGCGTGGCAGGAAATGAGTTCTTCAAATCTTGATCAAGTCCACTGGCAGCTAAGTAGCCACGGGCGTAGCCCATTTTCCAAGCGACTACGCTGCTGCGGATGTCGTACTCCCAGCAGTTGCCCAGCATGGCGCGGCGCAGCTCCTTGTTGACGTTTTGAACGCTGGTTCCTTCGTAATAGGTACGACCAAACGGACTGAGTTTTTTGCGTTGGAGGTAGTAGCCCTTGGTAACAGCGGCTATGCCAAGAATTGATAACGCTTGTCGAAGTGCCAAGTCCTTCTTGGGTCCTTGGATCATCTTTGATTCAGTCTCAAGCCAATAAACATATGCCTTGACTGACTCAACATCAACTGGCACCCAATCGAAAAGCTGCCTCAGCTTGTCCTCGCGCCATTCCAAGTTGTACTCTGGATAGAGGTGATCAAACAGTGCGATATTGCTGACATCATCACCGCTCAGGTATGCATCAATCTCTTCGTCAGTTGTGGCGGCAGACAGGGACGCAGCAGGGATCTGCAAGTTGTTTTGCACCGTGACCAGTGGGGTGAGCTTGACCTGGGAATTCTGACCAGAGAACTTGGTGCCCTTGATCACCGTTTGGACAATGTCCCAGTCGTTGTCTGTTAGCCACTTGTGCACGCGAATCTTTTTGGGTCCAATCTGCCCGCCTTTGTTAGCCAGTTGGTCTAGTGAAATTGCGTAAAGTCCTAGTTTGCGTTGCTCGGGTGTTTGCCCGCGCTGCAGGGCATCAAACAGCATGGATTCGACAACGCTTATGTATTTAGCCAGCGCCCGTTTGGCAGCCGCAGCTGGCTTGGGAAAAGCCTTCTGTAGGGCTGCTTCTACCGACTCATGGATTGTGAGCTTGATCACTGGATACACGTTCCTTGCAAATGAAATCTAGAATTTCCAGTGTATTTAGCACCTTTTTACAGATTTCACGACCACAAAAAAAGTCACAGACATATAGTAATTTATAAGCCTCATTTATTGAAATTTATTGGATAAGTGGGATCTTGGAGTGGCATTGCCCCCACATGCCGAAGGCATGCAGCTCCTGTGTTCACGAGACGAATGAATTCGGAAAAAAAGAAATGAACAAGTTTTTGGATAAGTACTTGATGCACACCTATCAAGCATCAGTTCGGGCACAAGTCAAAGGCCGCTGCCAAGTGATCAAGACCGAAGTTCGGGCCATGAACGCGCAGGATGCGCGTTGGTTGCTATGGGCTCAGTACGGATTTCACAGTATTCAGGTTGGACCTATTCAGGTCAATACTCGCTAGGCAACATGATCACCCAGTGCTCACCGTCCCAACAAGCATATAAAGATATGGCGTGCATTGGAAAGTCCGTGTAAGGGATCTCTTGACGGGCGTGCTCACTACCACTGCCGTCCTCGTAGATCATCGTTGCCCTGTTGCCAACGACTGTCATACGCACTTGAACAAACCAGTCCTCAGTGCCAATCTCGCTTAAATGACTAGCAATCGCATCCATCATCCAAAAACACTCAGCCTCTTCAGCCAAGTACTTAGTGCCATCAGTCAGCAGGTGCCTACGGCTGATTCGGTAGTACTTCTCAGTGCCAGTGAAGTAGCTTAGTTGCGTCGGGTCAAATTTTTTCATGGCTGCGTCCTTCTTTCATTGAATGACTACAGTTTTGTTTCAGACACTCAAATGGACAACCGACATTTGGTAACCCGATAACTTGGACGGGTACCGAGTAAAAATCACCATGGTGATTTGATAAGTACTCCACCATAATTTTTCGCAGCCCAATTTTTTAGATCTATAGGACCCATTCGGGCTGTAGCTAAAGAAAGCATTGCTTTTACAAATTTCACCGGCACAACACAAAAACTGACGCGCTAAAAAGCCCTACAGCGTATCGCTTGCTTGCCTGGAATACTCTGAGTGCTGGAAGCCTTGATCAGCGCTTGTAGGGCTGATTTGAAGCATGCGCTTGCTGGGCACTCAATGAGTGCTACTGGGGTGCGGAAATATATGAAAACTCACATTTCTAAAGATTTCGGTGATTGAGCATTGAAATCATTGAAGTTTTTTTCAGTGAAAAAGTTATCCACAGACAGTCCAATTCGCGCTGGTCTAGCTCGGTAACCCGCCACTTTGGACGGACTCAGGTTGCTCTGATAAATATGTGAAAACACAATGCAATTAACGCAAACACATGATTTAGGAGAACTTGAATGGCACAAGCAAAAACACTGACAAAAGAAGAGATGACGCGCGTACTGGACTACATCAACACACGCCGCTTCGCGCAACGCAACCGAGCAATGATGTTGCTCACGCACCTAGCTGGTTTAAGAATTGGCGAAGTCGCTTGCCTGCGCTGGAGCGATGTGATGAACTTAGACGGAACAGTAAAAGACGAGATCCGCTTGCTACCTGACATGACGAAGGGCAGACACGCTCGTACAGTTTTCGTCAACATCAAGCTGCGCGAGGAATTGCAAGCCTACGCTGCACTAGCCAAGTGTGTGGATCGCAACTACCCATTCTTTGCAAGCCAAAAGAGCATCAAGGCAGGGTTTAGTGCAAACAGCTTGGCGCAAACGTTCGCGTTGCTGTACGAGGGTGCTGGACTTGAAGGTGCCAGCAGTCACAGTGGACGCAGAACTTTTTTAACAAACCTTGCAAATAAAGGCACAGCGATACACATTTTAAAAACGCTTGCTGGTCACCGCAGCATCAGCACTACCGCTGCGTATCTTTATAGCAGCCCGAGTCAGTTAAAGGCAGCTGTCGAGCTGGTCTAAGACTAATTAGCTTTATTTAATTTAAAAGAAACTTCATATCGGTAGAAAGAGATATCCGGCGTCATCGCCAAAGCGCGACGGATCCGAGTGTCATCATCTAAAGCAATGATGACACCTTTCACACTTTGATTGGGTTCGGCAAGCTCTTGCTTGACGTAGCCCATATAGCGAAGCACCTGCCCTACTACTGCATCGCTTGCCCTACCCTTTTTTAACTCAACAACGAGCAACTGAGATTTGTCTTTTTTGATAGCCAAGATGTCCATCGGGCCAGTGTCAGATTGGTACTGCTGACCAACAAGCTCACCATCCTCTTCGAAGATATCAAAATCTTTACCTAATTCAGTTTGCTTCCAGTTCTGCACCAAGAAATCTTCAAGGTGCTTTTCAAGCGCAAATTCAGAAGGATCATCAACTGTTGAATCCGTGGAAATAATTGGCGACTTATATTCACCAGCGATCAGCGACTCTAATTCTTGAGCGTAGCCTGTAATATTGCTGACCGTACCGATAGACCCAGTACTTTTCTTCAGCATGTCAGACATAGCTTCGCGCTCAACATGCTTAGCCATCCACCTAACATTACGTCGATGCGGCAATATCCCACCTGGGTGATAAAAGTAATTGCTTGAAATTTCGCCAACGTGATAAGTGCCAGATCCGTCGGGACAAAGGACGATGTCACCAAGTTTTATGCCCTTTGACACAGTCCAGAGAAATCCACAAGCCAGCCCTGCACCTACGTTGGTTTTGTCGGGATGATTTGACTTAAAGATATCGCGAAACTTAGCGTTGAAATCACGCCAATTTTCTGTCAGCTCGTTTGTTAGGTCATGATTGACTTCAAAGTCAGTACCGATGAAGCCTTCAGAAAAACAGGTCTCAGCGTGAATTGACTTTCTGCCAAGCATTACACGGTAGTAGCTTTTCATAGTTTTAATCTTTCTGAACCACTCACTTCACAAGCTCCATCAATTTCCCATATCCATCGACAACGTCGTACTTAACTTGAGCCGATGTGATCTTGGCGAAGAACTTTCGTGCGCATTCAATCTTGCTTTCTTCGATTTTTCGCAGATCCATGCTGGACATGGACCCCTTGGTCTCAGCGACAAAGTAAACATGCTTGACCTTGCCTTCCTGAAAGGCAATGGCCCAGTCGGGGTTGTAGTTGCCAACAGGGGTAGGAATGAAGAATCCGCGAGGTAACTTAGCGTAGACCACCACCTCGGTGCTGGCATCCAGCTCACGCACGAAATCACGTTCATTTTTTGAGTCGGTAAAAACGTAGTCGTAGATGTGGTGGTTGGCCTTGACCGCCTTGCTGAAATCTTCCTTGGGTTTGTCCTGTGTGAAGATGTCCATGGTGTGGATATCGCCCGTGGGGTCGTAGGCAATGTGCTCCACGATCACAGTCGCCTTCTGCTCGTTCATCAGACGTGCTGCCTTTTGCATAAAGTCTTCCGGGTTCGTTCGGTACTGACTGAACACGGCTTTGTTGATGCCCTGCAAAACACTGGCTACGGTTGCGCGGGTAAGTTGTGTCTCACCCGCCAGTCTGCCAATCAAGTCGTACTTGACGGCGGAATGAGCTGAGGCAGCTGAGTAGTCTGTCGTGGACTCTGTGACTTTGAACGATTCACCCTGGCGAATGCCGTCATACGTCGCTGATTCAAGCTGTTCCCCGGCAATCACGGTGTATTGCATAGGGCTGACCTTGAGTTCAACATCCAAGGCCTTTACACACTTGGCCACCAACTCCGGAGTTTCGAATTCAACGGTGTAAGCGGCTTTTCGGTTAATGCGACTCCACAGAGCTTTAAATTCGGACTTTTCAAAGTTGGCATTCAGCGGATTGGTTTTTGCCTTGCGGTCATCTTCCGGCAGAGGCAACTTTGCATCGCTAAAAACACTGTCAATCAGAGTAAAGACGGCATCGGCATGCAATGCTAACTCAGGGGGAAGCGCGGCAAGCGTTCCCTCTTTTTTTGCCTCGTGGTAGACCTCGGAAATTTTGTCTTTGTCATCGGTGTAGTCGTTTTTGATCAGGTATTTGTAAATCTGCTTGGCCAGTTGCGGTGTCACCTCTACATCACCAGCTGTGGTTTTCAGAACCTTGGCGGTGAAGTAAGACTCGTCCGCAACCCTTGGCCGCTCTGACAATCCTTCGCTGATATCACGTTGCAAGGCAGTTACGAAGTCCTTGTAGCTCTCGCTGGCAACAACGGTCAACACGTTCACCTGGTGGACCGTGGCCGGGTTGTCCATTCGATCGCCATGCTGATTGACAGACAAACGTAGCCCGCGTCCGACTTCCTGGCGGCGGCTCACAGTGTTATCACTGTGCTTCAGCGTACAAATCACGAACACATTGGGGTTGTCCCAGCCTTCACGCAACGCGGAATGCGAAAAGATAAACCGAACCGGTTCATCAAACGACAGTAACCGCTCTTTGTCTTTCAAGATCAAATCATAAGCATCGACGTCATCGGTTTCTGTGGATTTTTTCCCTGTCTCGGGGTCGATCATCCGTTTGGTTTTCTTATCGATCGAGAAATAACCGTTGTGCGTCTTGGTAGTCGCAATACCTTTGAGATACCGGTTGTAGGGAGTGTCTTCAAGCGTCTGCACTTCGGCTAGCTGGTGGTTGTACTCTTCCTCAAACATTTGGGCATACTCGCCGGGCTGCTCGCCCGATTCGTCATAACTGCGGTATTTGCTCACTGTGTCGATGAAAAACAGCGACAGCACTTTGATGCCTTGAGAGAAAAGTGCTTGCTCCTTTTCGAAGTGGGCCTTGATTGCCTCACGGATCTGAATGCGACGCAAAGCTGGTTCACTCACATCACCAGTAGCCTCGCCAGCCATTAGCTCTTGCCCATTGGTGAAGGTCACCGTATTGGTCAACGCATTGATATCAGACACGACAAAACCACGGTACTGTTCCAAATCGCCGGAAATATCGAAGAGGTTGTCGTTGCGGGATAGCTTGCGCAGCACACGCTTGATGCCGTTGTTTTGCTTGATTTCTAATTCAACCCGTGCGACAGGAGAACTGGTAGAGACCTCAATCGACTCCAAGTAGAGATAGGCATTGGTGCCGGTCAGGCCCTTGACCGATATGCCACGAACAGAAATTTTCTTAACCAGCTTTTGGTTGTACGCATCTAGTGCGTCCAGCCGGTGAATTTTGTTGTGTGTTGTCTTGTGGGTGGCCGAATAACGCAACACCGCCAACGGCTTGAAGTTAGCCAGAGAATCCAGGGTCTTACCACCTTCCATCTTCTGAGGCTCGTCCAGAAACATGATGGGTCGGTTGGCACTGATCACATCAATAGGCTTGCGGGACTGGAAATCGTCAAGCTCCTCGTAAATGCGACGAGCATCCTTGCCAGTGGCGTTAAATGCTTGAACGTTAATCACCATGACGTTGATGCCCGCGTCACTGGAAAAACTCTCTAAGTTATGCAACTGCTTTGAGTTGTAGATGAAGAATCGGGCTCGCTTCTTGTAATCGTCCAGAAAGTGCTCCGCTGTGATTTCCAGCGACTTGTGCACGCCTTCACGAATGGCAATGCTGGGTACCACCACAATGAACTTGCTCCACCCATAGCGGGCGTTCAGCTCGAACATACTTTTGACGTAGCAATACGTCTTGCCCGTGCCAGTCTCCATCTCCACGTCCAGATTGATATCGCACACTTTGGTTCTGACCAGCGCGGCAGACAGAGGCAGGTTTTGCCTGTGCTGCACAGCATGGATGTTTTCCAGCAACTGGCCCGGCGTTAAGGTCAGATCGGCATTCTTGAAACCTACGGTTTCCAACGCAGCCACCGCCTGGCCACCTGCATCCACGGCACGGCCAGGGTCAACCCGGTAATTCAGCCCTTCGCGCTTGGGTTGCCCGGCAAAGCAATCTGCCACGGCATTCACCGCGTTGGTCTGGTAGGCCTGTTTTTTGAATTTAAGTTTCATAATTGTGCGATTCATAGCGTTTTGACTTCGGTACTGGGGCTCATTAGCTTGAAGATTTGCTCCACGTTAATCTTCACGCTGTCGCTTGCAAAACCTGCATCGCGGAACACAGCGCGCATTGGTTCGCGCTTCGCTATTAGCTTGACAAATTCTTCGCTAATTCCTTCGTCGAAGCACGCGGCCAGCACGTTGCCATCTACAAAGTACACAGTCTTGTCTGAGATTGTTTCCTCAACAATGGGCAGCGCCAGGTCAACGCCCCAATCCAGCAGCACCTGAAATAAGAGATCTTCGGATGTGCGGTCTTCGCGGATATTGGAAACATGGTCAGCCAGTAGATCTTGAGATATCGCATCCGGGGTGTAGAACACCTCCTTCATGTTGGAGCTATCGACCTTCAACACGCGAAAGCCTTTGTCAAAATCCCCAGCGTAGTCTGTTGATTCGGAAGAAATCTTCGTACCTGCCCGGCGAATACGCTCTTTGGCGATATCAGCAATTGTTAAGTAACCCGCTTGCCTAGCCCCACTTGCCTCATCGCATACCTCAGGCAACTGAACCAATATGAATCTGCGTCTTCCGCCGTCCTCACTGTTTAGAGAAAATACTGCGTGAGCCGTAGATCCAGATCCCGCAAAAAAATCAAGGACTATTGCATCATCATCAGCATGTAGGCTGATGAGCCATTTCAGTAGCGAAACAGGTTTTGGTGTGTCGAAAGGCTTTTCCCCAAACAGCTCTTTCAACTCCCTTGTAGCGTCGGCATTTGTGCCGAACTTATCCAGCCAAGTACTCCATCCAAGAGTCTTCTTGACATCTCTAATTTTTTCATACGGAACCCATCTCTCACCTATCCCATTGACCTTGACTCCTGCATCGTAGGGCCGCATTTCCCAGTGAAAAAAAGTCGTGTCCTTTTTAGCGACAAGTATTCCGACGTTGTCCTTCCCCCAACGCCAATGCCCCTCTTTACCATCATTGCGATGCGGCAATACCATTGTCCCGTCAGGTGTGGGAAGCTCATAGAACTGATTCGGCCGGTCTGCGCGAAGCGACGTTCCGCCCCACTTCATAAGTTCTCGTCCCTTGCGATATAGCCCATTCTTGTCACGGAGGTTCAGCTCTCCTGCTGATCGCTCCTCTTGTGAAATATTGAGGGAAGAAGACTTAAAGTAAATCAAAATATATTCATGACCAGTCCGTAGCCCTGTCTTTTCCTTTCCCCCACTTGCCTCCGAAAGCCAAGGCGCACAGGCAAGGCGATTTGAGGACCCAAATATTTCATCCATTAGCTTACCGAGTTGGAATACTTCGCTATCGTCGATTGATACAGCGATCAGTCCGTCATCTGCCAAAAGATTCCATGCTAGTCTTAGTCGGGAATACATCATCGACAGCCAATCTGAATGAAATCGACCGTTTGCATCGGTATTGGCGACTAACCGGATACCCTCAGTATTTTTTTGATTGGATCGTATGAAATAAGCCTCAGACGACTCGCGCATGTCATCGTTGTAGAGGAAGTCTTTTCCAGTGTTGTAGGGAGGATCGATGATTACGACCTTTACCTGATTCAGGTAAGTTTCTTGAAGCAGTTTGAGCGCATCCAAGTTGTCGCCTTCGATAAAAAGATTTTCAGTGGTCTCGAAGTCGACGCTTTCCGTCCGAGCAGGGCGTAAGGTTTTCGCAATTGGTGCGTTTGCCGTCAGCAATGCCTGGCGTTTACCTGGCCAATTAAATTGATATCGCTCTGTTGATCCATCCACGATGGAAACGGAGAGCTCTTGACGCAACTGGTCGAAATCAATTGCGTATTTTGTGGTCCCATCAGCAATTCGCACTTCGGTAATGCAGCTTGGGAATAGCTCAGCCACCTTGGCGATATTGGCTTGTGTTAGGTCGGGGCTGTGTAGTTTTAGTTTTTCCATGAGATAGTCATTTACTTTTTTTTGTGGTGATCCCGGTTAACTTGGCGAGTAACAACCAACCCATTTCCCCAGATACTCATATCGTTTTAACTTCGGTGCTGTGGCTCATCAGCTTGAAGATTTGCTCCACATTGATCTTTACGCTGTCGGTGGCAAAGCCTGAATCACGGAATACCGCGCGCAGTGGTTCACGCTTGGCCAGCAGCTTCACAAAGTCTTCGCTGACACCCTCGTCGAAGCACGCGGCCAGCGCGTTGCCATCCACAAAGTACACGGTCTTTCCTGCGATGTTTTCCTTGGTAATGGGCAGCGCCAAGTCCACCCCCCAGTCCAGCAGCACCTGAAATAAGAGATCTTCCGGCGTGCGGTCTTCACGGACGTTGTTGACCTGATCGGACAGCAGGTCTTGGGATACGGCGTCGGGGGTATAAAACACTTCCTTCATATTGGAGCTGTCGATTTTCAGTACTCGGAAGCCAACATCAAGACTCTCTATTCCCGGCTTTCCAGCGTTGTCTTGCTTGATTTTCTTCCCAGCACGACGGATTCGCTCTTTCCCAATTTCCGCAATGGTTTTGAAGCCCGCTCGTCCGGGCTCACTGTCTTCACCACAAACTTCTGGCAATTGCACTAGGATAAATTTACGACTGCCACCGTCTTCCGCGTTGAGCTTCATGGCTGCATGGGCCGTGGTAGCAGAGCCCGAAAAGAAGTCGAGAACGATTCCATCGCGAGAGCTGCCAGCCTCCAGCACAAGTCTGATTAGGTCAATCGGCTTGGGGTTTTCAAAAGTGGCAAGGTTGCCAAAGATCGCGGTCATTTCTGAGGATGCTTCGGTGTTCAGCGGAGCAAAGTCCCAAAGCGTCGTCCATGTGACTCCGTCCTTGACTTGGGAGAGAAACCGTTTCAGCTTCGGTCTGCCTTCGTCGTCATCCCCAAAATAGATTTCATTGTTGTCGATGAGCTCCTTTATGCGAGCCTCATTGAATCGCCAATTACCATTCGATGATGGGTAGTGTTGCTTTCCCGTGCGGGGATTTGTAATCGGATAGTGCAACGAAGCGACATATCGCCCACCCTTTACGTTACCCATCAAATCACCCGCAGCCCATGGTCCTTTCGGATGGTTGTCGGGATTCTTGTACCTTGCGACCTGATCATCACTTCGTTTTCGTAGATTGAACGCACCGAGCGACTCTTTGACATAGACAAGGATGTAGTCGTGCTGAGCGCCAATTACACGGTCGTTTGGTGGGGTACTTCGCTTTTTCCAGATGATCTGCGCTGCAAACATCTCCTCACCGAAAACTTCATCGCACAGCTTGCGCAGATTTCCGATTTCACAGTCATCAATCGAAACGAAGATCACGCCCTCTGCACTCAAAAGTGACCTTGCAAGCCTGAGGCGCGAATACATCATGCTCAGCCAGTCAGAGTGAAACCGTCCATTCGACTCTGAATTTGCGACCAGTCGATTGCCTACTTTGTCCTTTTGATTTGTGCGTGCCAAATACGATTCAGTGTCCTGAGCGAAGTCGTCGTCATAGACAAAGTCCTTGCCCGTGTTGTAGGGTGGATCGATGTATATGACCTTGACTTTGTTCAGGTACGTCTCTTGCAGCAACTTCAATGCATCGAGGTTGTCTCCCTCGATGAATAAGTTCTGCGTGGTGTCAAAGTCCACGCTCTCTTCCCGGCAAGGACGCAATGTCTTGGCAATAGGCGCATTTGCAGTGAGCAGCGCCTCCCGTTTACCGGGCCAATTGAGCTGATAACGCTCTTGAGGCCCTTCGACGATGCTGCCGGTCAGCTCCTGGCGCAACAGGTCAAAATCGATACTACGCTTAACATTGCCGTCTACATCACGAGCTTCCGTGACACAGTTCGAGAAAAGCTGCGCCAGCTTTTCGATGTTGGCTTGTGTCAAGTCAGGGCTATGTAGTTTAAGTTTTTCCATGATTTACTTTTTGTTTTTCAATTCGTTAGATTTTCAAGTTCTTGCCGTATTGCACGTAGCTGGGCATTGATTTCGACTTTGCGATTGAACTGCTTTTCTTTGTTGAGTTTGCTGATTATTTTTTGGACTTCGTTTTCTTTAAGTCTTAGAAGCTCAACCCGTCTAACCAATTCGGCAAGGGTCTCGTTTTGTCTCAAGGGAAGTGGTATCAGACGTTTCAACAACAGCTCGTATAGGACACCCAAGTCCAGTGCAAGGGGCATTGCCAATCTTGCGCTTTCATTCGGCATCCATTGAGTTGAGAAGTAGTCGCTTACAACCCAACGATTGTTGTCTGACTCACTGGGACGTTTGAATGCTGCGACTACTTGTATCCTGCCTTCAAAAGTCAACTCAAAAATAATGGGGAACTGAACCGCACTATCGATGCAACGAAGAACCTCGTGATTGAGGGTAGGCGTTTTGAGTTGGATGGTAAATATTTGCAGCTCTGGCACACCTGGCTTTGATGCCAAGTTGATCGTCTCCGTTGCGAGCTTGAACTGCCAGACAATCTGCTCCACTTGGCGCACGAACATTTCACGAACAGCAGGGCTTACGCCACTATGTTCGTAAATTTTGTTCTTTGGCAAGACCCGCCCAAAGGCAGCCTGCTTGGGGTAGCTGATTAATGGTGACAGAGTTGTTTGACTCATCAGACGTCCTGAATCACAAGGAAGGTGATCAACTCGAAGTCGTCCAGCCCAGCGATTGTGTTGACAAGAGCAGTTGTCTTGCCGCCACTAAAAAGGCTGTCCAGGTCCTTCTCTTCCTTCACTTCAATCATTGACCGTATGGTTTTGCCCAGCAGGTCTGAGTAAGTCTGCATCTTGCGACCATCAGCAGTCTCTTCATTAAACAGCCTGCAGACATCGGAAATTGGGATCGCCTGGCCTTTGCAACAGCTTCGAACTAAATCAAGAAGTCGCTTCACTTCAGTGTGATCGCTAATTACTTCTCCTGCTCGGTTGATGTAAACAAGGTAGTAAGGATGTAGGCGGTTGTGTTGGTTGACGGTGACGTTGGGATTGAGATTTCGCAGCGTAAAGATCACGCCGGGTTGCAAACCCAGTTCAGGCTTCGCTGGAACAACAGCGTGCATGCCACTGGGCACGTTGTTCAACTCACCGTTAACTTTGACGTAATTAAGCAAGTCCATTCTGAAATCATTGAGCCCTAGGTCAGTGATCGATACACCTGTCTTGAGTTCTTCCAGTTCAATCACTTCCTCTTGCAACCGTCGAAGTTGCTCTTTCCGATACGAGACATCATTTGCTTGAGCACTAAGGACGTTGTCATCGCCGGTTGCCGTTACGTCGGCAATCATCATTCGACTTTCAACCCTCTCTTTGAGGTTGATGTACTCGTCA
>Ga0214919_10009132_pt1 | contig 12829 bp, 17 predicted proteins | sample LL1503_MetaG_FD_177994 | JGI IMG/M metagenome (GOLD analysis project Ga0214919, IMG submission 177994) | Freshwater microbial communities from Lake Lanier, Atlanta, Georgia, United States - LL-1503 | ecosystem: Environmental > Aquatic > Freshwater > Lake | place: USA: Georgia | collected...
CAATCGCAGCGATATTGATCTCCAGTTTGCCCAGACCGGTTTGCAAAGACTGGTAAGCCAGCAAAGCATAGCCCAGCGCCACACCCATATTGCGCAATACGGTGGAGTCGGTCAGGTCGCGCTGCCAGCGGCTGATCGGCAGCTTTTCGCTCAGGTGGCGCAAGAGCGCATTGGACAGACCTAAATTGCCCTCCGCGTTTTCAAAATCAATCGGGTTGACCTTGTGCGGCATGGTGCTCGACCCTACTTCACCTGCGCGCAGCTTTTGTTTGAAATAGCCCAGCGACACATAGCCCCAAACATCGCGCGACCAGTCAATCAAGATCGTGTTGGTGCGGGCCACGGCATCGAACAACTCGGCCATGTAGTCGTGCGGCTCGATCTGGATGCTGTAGGGCTGGAACACCAGGCCCAGGCCGCGTGGCTCGGGCTCTTCCACTACGCGGCGGGCAAAGCCTTCCCAGTCAAAGTCAGGCCAGGCGGACAAGTGCGCGTTGTAATTGCCCACTGCGCCATTCATTTTGCCCATGATTTGCACGCTGGCAATGCGCTCGCACGCGGCTTGCAGGCGCACCACCACATTGGCAATTTCTTTGCCTACGGTAGTCGGGCTGGCGGTTTGGCCGTGGGTTCGGCTGAGCATGGGCACATCGGCGTAGGCATGCGCCATGTCGCGCAGCATCAGCACCAGGCGGTCGAGCTGCGGCAAGAGCACGATGCCGCGTGCGGCGCGCAATTGCAAGGCGTGGCTGGTGTTGTTAATGTCTTCGCTGGTGCAGGCGAAATGCACAAATTCGGCGGCGGCTAAAAGTTCTGGGCGCGCTTCAAATTTGGATTTGAGCCAATATTCCACCGCCTTGACATCATGGTTGGTGGTTTTTTCTATCTCTTTAATCGCCTGCCCGTCGGCCACCGAAAAGTTTTTTACCAGGCCGAGCAGGTATTTGCGTGCGCCGGAGCTCAGCGGTTTGAATTCTTGAAAACCCGCATCGCTCAGGGCGACAAACCAGGCGATTTCTACCTGCACGCGGCGTTGCATGTAGCCCAATTCGCTCATCAGGGGGCGCAGGTCGGACAGCTTGTTAGCGTACCGACCGTCCAGGGGCGAAATCGCATCGATAGGGAAAAAATTCATCCGGCAATTGTAGGCTTTTCACCCTGTATAGAATGCCCCTCCCTAGTTGGAACTACCAAACCATATGAAATTGATTGGCTCGACGTCCAGCCCCTATGTGCGCAAAGTACGCATCGTGATGGCAGAGAAGAAACTCGACTACGCGTTTGTGACCGAGGACGTCTGGGCCGCTGGCACCACCATTGGCCAGTCCAACCCGCTAGGCAAGGTACCTTGCCTCATCATGGAAGGTGGCGAGGCCTTGTTTGACTCGCGCGTGATTGTGGAATACCTGGATGCGCTCTCGCCCGTAGGCAAACTGATACCCAGTACCGGGCGCGCGCGCGCTGAAGTGAAGACCTGGGAAGCGCTGGCCGACGGGGTGCTCGACGCACTGATTTTGGCGCGCCTGGAGGCCACCTGGCCCGGACGCGCCAGCAATGAACGCAGCCAGGCTTGGATAGACCGGCAAATGGCTAAAACGGATGCTTCCTTAGAAGCCATGGCCAGTGGCTTGGGAGACCGTAATTTTTGCTCCGATATCCACCTGACCTTGTCGGACATATCGGTCGGGTGTGCGCTGGCGTATTTGGACTTCCGCTTCGCGCATATCGACTGGCGCAGCCGCCACGCCAATTTGGCTAAGCTGTACGAAAAGCTGGCGCAACGCCCGAGCTTCGCAGAGACCGTGCCTTTTTAAGAGGGCGCCAAGGCCTAGCTATTGGCACGGCGCTTGAGCCAGCGCATCAGGCCACCTACCAGCGGTAGTTTTTCATACAACTCTTCGGCAGCGTCCCAGTAATCGCGGTGTAGCTGCACTTTGCCTGCGGCATCGAACACCAAATGCGAGGCGCCCAGAATCACTTGCTCGCGGCCCTGATGAAAATTGCGAAAGCCAAAGCGAAACTCCCAAGTCAGAAAGCACTGCGCGCCCTGGGCCACCCGGCCTGTCACCACAAAGCGCGGGGCAATCAGGGCCTCAAACATGTGCACAAAAATCGCTTCAATCGCTGGCACGCCCGTCACGTCATTAAAGGGGTCTTTGAAGCGCGCATGGGCTGCGTAATACCGGGACAGGTCTTGCACGCTCTGTGGCGTTAATTGCTCAAACCATTGCACTACCGCGTCCATCGCTGCGGCTTGCATAGCCTCAGACGCTGCAATAGCCCCGGCGGACAGAGGCGGATCCACGGGTCGCTCGATCAACTGCTCAACATTTGGCGTCATGCGGTCGCCTTGTGGACCAAATAAAAATACCAACGCCGGGGCATGATGCGCAAAAGCTTGAGCCATAGCGTAAAGCGGCGCGGGAAATGAATTTCAAACCGGCCACGCGCCCAGCCTTGCACCATGGCATCGGCGGCTTGTTCGGGGGTGAGCAAAGCGGGCATAGAAAAACTATTTTTCGCCGTCAAAGGGGTTTGCACAAAGCCGGGGTTGACGACCGATACGGCAATACCGTCGTCTTGCAAGTCCAAATAGAGATTTTCTGCCAGGTTGATCAGAGCGGCCTTGGTGGGGCCGTAAGCCAAGCTATTGGGCAAGCCACGAAAACCAGCGACGCTGGCCACCAGGCTGATATGGCCGCTGCGGCGTGCGCGCATGGCAGGCAGCACTGCTTGCAACACGTTGAGCGCGCCTTGGTAGTTGACCTCCCAGTGGCGGCGCATTTCCACCAAATCCATCGCTTGCGCGCGCATGGGTACATAGTGTCCGGCGCAATAGAGCACCATGTCCGGCGCGCTACGAGGCCAGCATTGCTGCGCCACCTGGGCCACGGCCTGCGCATCGCTGCAATCGAGGACCTGCGCCGTGCTGCCCGGATGCGTTTTCACAAAGCTATCCAAGGCCTGGGCATTGCGCGCTGACACTGTCACCAGCGCGCCTTGCGCATGCAGTGCCGACGCCGTGGCGCGGCCTATACCGCTGCTGGCGCCCACGATCCATACCGAAAGGCCGCGCCAATCGCGCAGCGGGGGGTTGAGTGCTTGTAGCCAGGCCATGGCTTAGCGCTTGTAAAAGCTGAGCGTGACCTCGCCCAGCGGCAGGCCAAACTTGCGCATGCGCGCTTTGTTGAGCATCACGCGCTCATCGACCAGGTACATCCAGTCGTCGAATTGCACTTCATAGATTTTCCCGTCCACCGGCAGCGCCAGGGTGTACTGCCATTGAAAAGCATTGCCCTGGGTGCGACCCTGGGCGGTGCCCACGACGTCATCGGCACGCCCGGTATAGCTGCCATCCGGGCCTGCCGTCAGGCGCCAAATGCGTTTTTGCTTGGTGCCGTCGGAATAAGTGAAGTCTTCGTCCAACACGCCTTCATTGCCATTCCAGGTGCAGACCATTACCACCTTGAAACGCTTGACCACGGTGCCGGTGTAGTCGGTGAAGACGCCATAGGCGTCCAAGGTGCCATTGAAGTACTGGCGCAGATCGAGCAGCGGTTTTTCCTGGGCATAGCTATCTAATTTTTGCGAGGCGCAGCCGCCTAAAGCCAGGGCCGTTCCGGTGGCCAGTGTGAGTGCAAATAAGCGACGTCGATTCATGGTGTTTTCCTGATGAACAAAAAATACAAAAGCGCAGCGGCCACCAGCTTGAGCAAGCAAGGTAAGACGCAATACGCCCAGGTGATGCTGCGCAAAGCCTCTTCGCTGCGGTTGCCAGGTTCGTAACCGGCATACGACAACAATGGCAGGGCCAGGCCCGCGGCCAAAGCCAGATTGAGCTTGGCGGCCATATTCCACCAGCCCCAGTAGATGCCGCTATCGCGCCCCGGCTCGGGCTGGCTGTTGATCAGACCCGCCAGCATGGCGCCGGGCACGGTCAGATCAGCGGCCATGCACAAGCCTGAGAGCACACAAATCGCGATAAAAGGCAAGCTGTCGCCGGTGCCCAGTTGCGCGGCCCACGCAAACACCGCCACCGACAGGCCCATGGACAACAGCCACAGCGCTGGCAATCCCCAGCGCGCCACCCAGCGCGACACAGGCCCCATGGCCAAGGCGGCGGCCAAAAAATAACTGGCTAAAAACCAAGGCTCCATGGAGGCAGGCGCCTGCAGCCGGTCTTGCACAAAAAACAAAATCAGCGTAGCGGGCAAAGCGCTGGCAATGCCATTGGCTAAAAACACCGCCAGCAAAGCCCGAAACGGTGGGTAGCGCAGAGGCGCCAACAGGCGTCCGCCTGTGCTGGCGCCCGCAGGTGCCGCCGTCACCTGCTCCAGCGCAGGCCTTAGCACTGGCGCAGGCGATGCCGTCCAGGCCAACCAGCCCAAGCCCAAAGCCAGGCACAAAATGGCGGCCGTAACCGGCAAGCCAAAGGCCAGCGGCGCCATCGAAGCCAAGATGACGCCGGCCAAGCCCAAGCCTTCGCGCCAAGCCACGATACGGCTACGCAAGGGCGCATCGCCACCGAGCAAAGCGCCCCAGGACTGTTGCACCAAAGTCAGGGCGCTGTAGCCCAAGTAGCAGACCAGCAAAGCGCCAGCCGCCCAAATCAGCAGCGCACCGTGCGCGCGTACCGGCGGAAAAAACAAGGCAATAAAACCGCCCGCCAGCAACAAGGCCGCCAGCGCTGCAAAGCGCAAGACATGCGCTTGCGAGCGGGCAAACAAGCGGTCCACCCAGCGCCCCAGCAAGGGGTCTATCAGCGCATCAGCCACCCGCGCCAGCAGCAGCAATACGCCCAGGCTGGCCAGCGGCAGACCAAAACTGCGGGCGTAGTAATTGGGCAAAAACACGTACAGCGGCAGTGCCACAAAAGCCAAAGGCAGGGCCATCAACCCGTAGCGCAAACCCTGTTGCCAGGGCAATGTCTGCAGGCCTGCGCTATCCGCCATTTAGCCCCCCTGACCTAGCAACTGGGTACGTAAACGCGGCTCTTGCGTCGCCGGACTTAGCCAGATGGCAAAAAAACTTTGGCTCAGCACCGGGTCGTCAATCGCTTTGTACAACTGGCCGTTGAAATACAGGCGCAAGCCTTTGTCCGGCAGGTGCACACCGGTAATGCGGTCGCCGGGTTTGACGTCAGGGAACGCGTTTTTCAGGGCCTGTTGCCACTGGGCCAGCCTTGCGGGCGGCAGTGCCTCTACAGCCTGCATTTGTTTGAGCGAGGTTTCCGTCAGCGCGCTGCCGCTGATGGCGCGCGCGTAGCGGATTTCCAAAGCAAAGCTATGCGCGCCAAAACGCTCTGGTGCGAACTGCGGCGCTGTCCAGAGCCAAGCCTCATACACCGAAAAGCCCAGCCAGCGCAAACGTCCGTTGCCGGTGAGCACCGGCTTTTCAAGTTCGCGCACTAACTCTACCGGCGGCGCAGGGCTGTTGTAGGCCTGCACGCTGCCGCAAGCGCTAAGCAAGGCCAGCCACAGGGCCAGCAAAGCCTGTAGCCCCGAATGCGTTGGCACTTTAGGCAGCGGCATGGGGCTTTTGCAACGTGTACTGCAAGACGTCGATGTTGTCTTCCATAAAGGCCGCTTCGCAGTAGCACAAATAGAACTCCCAAATGTGCATAAAGCGCTGGTCAAAGCCCAAGGTCAGCACTTGCTCGCGCTGCGCTAAAAAGGCTTCGCGCCAGCGTTGTAGCGTCTGCGCATAGTCGTGGCCGAAAGCGTGTTCTTGCACTACTTCTAGGCCGGCCGCACGGGCTTGCGCTTTGAACTCGGAAGGGCTGGGCAGGCAACCGCCGGGGAAGATGTATTGCTGGATAAAGTCGGTGGACTCTAGGTAGCGTTCAAACAGTGCATCGGCAATCACAATGCTTTGGATGCAGGCCTTGCCGCCGGGCTTGAGCATGCGCGCCACGGTCGCAAAGTAGGTAGGCCAAAAGCCCTGCCCTACCGCCTCGATCATTTCTATCGAGCACACTGCATCAAACGGCTCGTCCGTAATATCGCGGTAGTCCTGCAAGCGCAAATCGGCCTGTGCGGTCACGCCGTGGCGCTGCATGCGGGCGCGCGCAAAATCCAGCTGCTCGGTGCTGAGGGTGACGCCAGTGACATGCGCTCCGTGTTCCATCGTCGCCATCTCTGCCAGCGCGCCCCAGCCGCAGCCTATTTCTAGTACGCGGGAGCCCGGCTGCAGGTCCACTTGCTGCAAAGCGCGGCGCACTTTAGCGTTTTGGGCTTGCGACAAACTTTGCGTCCAATCGCCGCCAAACAAGGCCGACGAATAGTTCATGGTCGGGTCTAACCACAGCGCATAGAAATCATTGCCCAAGTCGTAATGCGCGTGGATGTTTTTCTTGCTATTGCTGCGGGTATTGCGTTGAAGCAAGTGCTTGATGCGGTAGGCCAATCGCCCGATCCAGCTGCCAAAAATCACGCGATCGACCTCGGCGCGGTTTTGCACCAGCACGCGCAGCAAGATCGTCAAATCGGGCGTGGTCCAGTCGCCGTCGATAAAGCTTTCAGCAAAGCCAATGTCGCCGGATTTGAGCGCGCCGGTAAATGCGTTCCAGTTGTACAGGTGCAGCGTGGCATGCGGGCTGGCGCTCTCGCCAAAGCGCTGCACGCTGCCATCGGGCAAGTGCAGCGTGAGGCTGCCGTGACGGATTTTTTGCAGCAGTTGCAAGACCGTGCGCGCTGCTGCGGGCGGACGCTGGGCGGCTTTGTCGGCGCTGTATTTTACGGTGGTTTGGTTCATAGGGGATACATACAACTAGCGACTGACAAAGCTCGCAGGCGCAGGGGGTTGACGGAAAAACGGGACACGCTTGAGCCACAGGCGCAGCGCCTGCCAGTGAATGCGCCAGACCACGGCAAAGGTCATCAGCGGGTAACGCCACAGTGCCCGACGCGCTGCCTGCGCGCTAAAGGGCTGTAATTGCCCGCTGACACTAGTTTGAATTAAAGGGCCCTGCGCGTCGTCATAGTCCACACGCGCCACGGTGCGGTCGCCCTGGGCGTTGACCATGAAGCGAAAGCGATACTGCCCTTGCACCGGGCAAAACGGCGATACATGCAACACCTTGTCCGCACGCTGCTCCACGCCAAAGCGCGCTTGCGAGAGCAAATAACAATGCCGCTCGCCAAAGGTGTTGTTCACCTCCACCAGCACGGCGCGCAAGCTGCCGTCTAAGCGGTGGCAGTACCAAAAACTAACGGGCTTGAAGGTAAATCCCAGCACCCGCGGGTAGCAGTGCAACCAGATCTCGCCGTCGGCGTCGGTAATGCCTTCGCTGTGCAGTGTTTCTTCCAGCCAGGCCAGCGCGCCGCCCTGCTGCGGGCCGCGTCCGTCGCCGTGGTCGCTGTCGAAAAAGCTAAGCGCTGCGCGGCGGTTGCGAGGCAAGGTTCCCGGCGCGCTTTGCAAGCTGCGCATGGGCAGCATTAAAAAATAGGTGGCGTAGGCAAAGGCGTGGTGCCTGGGCGCAAGCCGGGTATGGCGCACCTGGCCAAAACCGATCATTGCTTGCGCTGCTGCCATGCTTAGGCGCCTTGGGCGAGTAAAGGCTTTAGGGCATCAGCCACGGCCAAGCCGGATTTCAGACCGTCTTCATGGAAGCCATACCCCGTCCAGGCGCCGCAGTAATAGGTGTGGCGCACACCCTGGATGGCTGGCAATTGTTGCTGCGCGGCCGTGGCCGCCAGGTCAAACACCGGGTGCGCGTAATCAAAGCGGCCATGCACCAGGGCGGGATCAATAGCTTGCGCAGGATTGAGCGACACCACCACAGGTTGGCTAAAAGGCAGAGGCTGCAACATATTGAGCAAATAGTGCAGGCAGACGCGGGGGCCCTTGGGGCCTGGCGCAGCGCCATCGCCCGATGCGCCCGCGGCGCGCTGGTAATTCCAGGCCGCCCAGGCTTTTTTGCGTCTCGGCAACACCGAGGCATCGGTATGCAGCACCGCATGGTTGGGCTGGTAGCGGATGGCGCTCAGAGTCTGGCGCTCTTGGCCGCTGGCGTCGGCCAACATCGCCAAGGCCTGGTCGCTATGGGTGGCCACAATCACTTTGTCAAAGCGCTCGGTTTGGCCTTGCACCTGCACCAGCACGCCATCGGCCAGTCGCTCTATGCGCTGCACTGGTGCGTTCAAGCGCTTGTCAACAATACCGGCCACAATTTTCTCGACGTAATTGCGCGCACCGCCGGGCACGGTGCGCCACTGGGGCCGGTTGGTCAGGGCAATCAGCCCGTGGTTGTAGCAAAAGCGCACCATGGTGGACACCGGAAACGCCAGCATTTGGTCGGTTGGGCAGCTCCAAATACAGGCCAGCATGGGCAGGAAATACCAGTCTTTAAACTCCTGCGAAAAGCTATGTTGTCGCAAAAATTCCCCCAGTGGTTGCACCAGCTCCGCATCGGCATTGCGCAGCGCCAGACCAGTGGCTAGTTTGTTAAAACGCACGACGTCAAGCAGCATGCGCCAAAAGCGTGGGCGCAGCAGGTTGCTGCGCTGGGCAAACACCGCGTCCAACGAGGTGCCACACCACTCCAAGGCCGCGCCGTCGCCGCTGGCGGCGGTTTGCACCGAGAAGGACATATCCGAATCGGCCGAGGGCACGCCCAGTTCGGCAAACAAGGCGATGAGGTGTGGGTAAGTGCGGTCGTTGAACACCAAAAAACCAGTGTCCACGCCGTGGGTGCGCGGGCCGGAGGGAGTGTCCAGGGTGATATCCACTGTATGGGTGTGGCCACCGAAATAATCCCCTGCTTCGAGCAGGCTGATATCAGCCTGGCCGCGCAAACGATGCGCCGCGGCCAGCCCCGATATGCCAGAGCCAATGATCGCGATTTTCATGACGTAAATCCCATTTTGTTACTATACAGTAATTAGACGACTAAGCGGTCTTTTTTTGTATCTAATGGTTTTATGCTGCCCGATTCCACCCTGAGTGTCAATTTGCCTAGAAAGGCCATTGTGGATATTATTTTTTACACCTACCACCTGCTTGCCTAAAATCCTGCAGACTTGAAAGGAAGCCATGCTTTACCCCGAACTGTTCAGACAACTGGAAGCGGTGCGCTGGGATATGGAGCGGGACATTCCTTGGGCCAGCTTTGACCCCGCCGCCCTGTCGGACGAGCAGGCCACCACCATCAAGATGAACGCGATTACCGAGTGGGCGGCGCTGCCGGCCACGGAAATGTTTTTGCGCGACAACCGGGGCGACAGCGACTTTTCCGCCTTTATGTCGATCTGGTTCTTTGAGGAACAAAAGCATTCGCTGGTGCTGATGGAGTATTTGCGGCGCTTTCGGCCCGAACTGGTGCCCACCGAGGCCGAGCTGCACAACGTGCGCTTTGAATTTGACCCGGCCCCGGCGCTAGAGACGCTGATGCTGCACTTTTGCGGCGAGATTCGCCTGAACCACTGGTACCGCCGCGCCAGCGAATGGCATACCGAACCGGTGATTAAATCGATTTACACCCGCTTAAGCCAGGACGAAGCGCGCCACGGCGGCGCCTACCTGAAGTACATGAAGCGCGCCATCCAAAATGTCGGGCTAGAGGCCAAAAGCGCGTTTGCCAAAGTGGGGGTGCTGATGGCCAGCGCACGGCGCACCAGCCAGGCCCTGCACCCGACCAACTTGCATGTGAACAAAACCCTATTCCCCAACGACACGGTACAAGCCCGCCTGCCCAACCCGGACTGGCTAGAGCACTGGTTGGACAAGCAAATTGATTTCGACGCCGTCTGGGAAAACAAAGTGATAGAGCGCATACTGCACAACATGAGCCTTTTGATGGAACGCAGCTTTGGTACCGTGCAAGAGCTCAACAAATACCGCAAAGAACTGGCGCGCGAACTGGGTAAAGCCCTGGAGCCAGGCGCCCTGCCCGGTCAGGCGGCATGAGCGAGCCCACCGGGGCGCAGCCCGAGCCGGCCATGCTGGACAAACTATGCGAACGCAGCAACTTAGCAGCGGCGCTGGCCAAGCTACCCCGGCCTTGGGTGTTTACCAACGGCGTGTTTGACGTGCTGCACCGCGGCCATGTGGTCTATCTGGCGCAAGCCCGCGCCTTGGGCGGAAGCCTCATCGTGGCGCTCAACAACGACGCCTCTACCCGCCGCCTAGGCAAAGGCGATGACCGCCCGCTGAACAATGAAATGGATCGCGCCATCGTCATGGCCAGCCAGGAAGCGGTCAGCTTGGTCACCTGGTTTGGCGAAGACAATCCGCAAGCCCTGATCGCCGAAATCCGCCCGGATATTTTGGTCAAGGGCGGCGATTACCACATGGAGGTGTTGCCCGAGACGGCGCTCATGCAGACCTGGGGCGGCACGGCGCTGGCGCTGCCATTTGTAGCGGGCTACTCGACGACTGCGCTGGTGAAGAGGATTCGGGCGCAGGGTAGTTAAGTGCTTGGTAGATAGACTTTTTGGCGCGCTGTGCATGGAATGGGGCGTAGTCCCAATGCCAAAGTTTTTGCGCCATACATTGGAACTCCCTGTATGGCGCGTTCCAAGCTATTGCCGCGTGTTGTCACGGCATTGGCAATTACCGCAATGCCACGCTAGCTGACGTAGCATTAACGCGGTTAGCGTGAAATTTCCCCAAATCCTTTGTCCATGTAAGTAAGGAGCCACCTTGTCGCAATCAATTGGGCTTGTGTCTATTTTGATAAGGGACTATGACGAGGCAATCGCCTTTTACGTTGATGTTCTTGGGTTCGCGCTCATCGAAGACACGTCGATAGCAAATCAAATGAAGCGTTGGGTTGTGGTCGCTCCTAGCGGTGGTAGTGGTGCCCAGATATTGCTGGCGAAGGCCTCAAATGACCAGCAGGCTTCGTTCATCGGAAATCAAGCAGGTGGCCGCGTTTTCTTGTTTCTCTACACAGACGATTTTGAACGTGATTACGCGGTTTATCAAAGCCGTGGCGTCAAGTTTGTTCGAGGCAAAGTGCAGGAACCTTACGGCACAGTGGCTGTCTTTGCAGACCTCTACGGAAATCAATGGGACTTAATCGAATTGGCCAATTCGCCGGCTCAATGAGAGACCGCTTCCGACCCAACGCAGTCCTTCATCGAGGACTGCAATTGGCCCGAGGCGGTAAACCGGTCACCGAAATACTCCCCACACTGCCGACAGCGCGGCGACTGATGCCAAGACCGGCAGCTATTGCAACGCACTGCGCAGTCCGTCAAGCATCCCAGGGGTGCAGCCATGATAATATATGTCATGGCTGATCGAAAAATTGTTGACGATACGCACCACATCACAAAAAAGCGTGGAAATGGTCAGCTTCGACGTGAGATTTGGGTTGATACGCAAGGTCACGTGACTCGGTACAACCTTGCCTACATCAACCATGAACTGCATGCTGGCGATAACGGGCGCGTGGTGTGTTACGACAACCAACATGGGCATCACCACCGGCACTATTTCGGCGTTGTGAGTGCAATTGAATTCACCAGTTTTGATGATGTAGAAGATCAGTTCCTGTCGGATTGGGCTGCACTCAGGAGAACCGTATGAAAAATGTCACCCTTAAAGCAGGTAACGAGCAAGATTTTTTTAGCAGAGGAAAGGCTTTGGCACGATTGGCTGATGCTGGCCAACCGATTCCAGAGGAACGCACAGTCAGCTTCGAAGATCCTGCCGATCTTTTGCGCCTGCTGACTGCCCGTCGACTCGACGTGTTCCGCAGTGTCAAGGGTGAACCGGGTTCGATCACCGTCATCGCTGGGCGACTGCATCGCGATCGCAGCGCTGTAAAACGAGATGTAGACCAGTTAGCACGAGTCGGTCTTGTAACTATTGAGACCAAGACGCTTCCAGGTCATGGTCAAATGAAAGAGATTAGAGCGGCCGCGGGTATTTTCCGCCTCGAAGCGCTGGTCATGTGAACCAGTTGGACGCCCCCAAAGCAGCTGTTCGTGAATGACCGCAGTTGGCCCATACCTGTCACGGTGCTCAAGCTAAACCGGGCTCGTACCCACCCTTCACGCCATCCGCGGCATATCCACCACGCGCAAAGTAACCGTCGCAATGGCGCATACCTTGGCCTCGCCGCCGCGTATAGAGCACACCGAGACCGATACCACGCACAAAGTGCTTCCCGTCTGAACGCACTGGGCGGTCGCAGTGATCTTCTCGCCATTGGCGGGCGCTAGGTAGTTGACGTGCAAATCCACGGTCACTGCAATCTTGCCGGGGGCCAAGGTCGTGGTAGCCGCAGCGCCGGCACAATGGTCGGCCAAGCCCGCCATTACACCGCCGTGGAACGACCCGCCGAACTGCAAAAGTTCTGGCCTTCTGGCCTACGCCAGCGTCACGGTTCCCACTTCAGCCGCTACGACCTCCACCCCTGCGGCATGCGTAAATCCGCTGGCGGCGGTGACCTTTTTCAGCAAGTCCATCATTTCCATTTCAAACCCCTAAATTTTCAATAAGCGCTTCATCAGCAGCGTTGGGAAATCCTGCCGGTGCGCAGCAATCGCGTAAACATACACGTCTGCGTTGATGCGTCGATACACCAGCTTGTGGTGGGAGGTGACGATATTTCGGTATTCAAAAATGCCAACCGATGCAAGTTCCTGCACGGGCGCCCCGGTGAGGAAACCCGTATCCACGAGCGCCACCTTTACAAAGATTTCGTCCTCGGCCTTTTGCCAATCCGCCTCGCTCCATTTGCCTAGCATGTACTCTTGCAGCGAAAGCAAATCTTCCTGCGCATCTGGAAGAATAAAGACAGCCATTATTTGCGTTGTTGGCGCGCAGCCAGCAACTGGGCCCGAGATTGGGCGGCAGTAATGCCTTTGCCTTGCATACG
>Ga0214919_10009133_pt1 | contig 12828 bp, 10 predicted proteins | sample LL1503_MetaG_FD_177994 | JGI IMG/M metagenome (GOLD analysis project Ga0214919, IMG submission 177994) | Freshwater microbial communities from Lake Lanier, Atlanta, Georgia, United States - LL-1503 | ecosystem: Environmental > Aquatic > Freshwater > Lake | place: USA: Georgia | collected...
CGATTGCGGCACTCCGCGCCGGCAAGCATGTGCTGACGGAAGCCCGCATGGCGCGGGATTTAGGCGAAGCGTTACTCATGTTCGCCGAGGCCCAGCGACATCCTCAACTTGTCGCCCAAATTGTGCCGGCGCCGATGTCCTTAGCTTTCGATGCTACCATTGTTAAATTAATTAATGCGGGAGTGCTCGGATCCTTACGCGAAGTGTCGGTGATGTGCACCAATAACACCCAAGTTGATAGCGCCTCGCCCAGTGGCTGGCGCCAAGATCCCCAGCTCAGTGGTAAGAATACGCTCGCCCTTGGGATCTATTACGAAATGACCCTGCGCTGGCTGGGACGCGGCGTGACTACCCTCAGCGCAGATGCAGCTATTTTCACGCCGCAGCGAAAAAATGCTCAAGGGGAACGGCAGACGATGACGATTCCTGAAAGGGTGACGGTGCTCGGTCGTTATGCCGATGCGGCCCGCTTTCTTGCGCATTTTAGCAGCGTTGAACTCACCGCACCGCGTAACGAAATTCGCCTCCATGGCAGTCGCGCCGGACTGCGATTAGATTTTATTACCAATCAACTGTGGCTCACGGAGGCAGCCGGACCAGAGCGATTGGTCGAGATCATGCCCGCGCCGGGCGATGCTTGGCAGGTGGAGGCTGATTTTATCGCCAGCATACGCGAGAATCGGCCCGTAACCTTAACCGACTTCGCCACGGGGGTCAGCTATATGCGTTTTACCGAGGCCGTTTGGAGCTCCTGGAATGAGCAAGGTCGCTGGGTAACGATTTGAGTTCTAGAGTGTGCGGTGGACGAGATAAAACACCCCTAGCCCTAGAGCCAATAGGCCGAAGGCAGCCGCAAAGGAAGAGCACGCAGCCTTATTTAGCCCTGGCTTGTGACGCAGCAGGATCGCTCTGGGATTGCGCGAGAATGGCCTCAGCCGTCGATTCTAGGAGTTCTGGACGATCACTCCTCTCGGGCCAGGGGCGGCGGATCGAGTTCTCGGGCGATCGCCTGATCAATCAGATCGAGCTGGGTCTGAGCGAGGGTGCGTTGACGCTGTCGGTCGGTGAGACAATTTGACAAAGAAATCAGGAAGTAACTTTAGCCAGGATTAGCTCACGGCACACCCAGGGGATCGGCCGCTGGCTGGAATCAAAAAAAAGGCGCACCGTAAAGGGCGCGCCGAAAGGCAGATGATTGATTCGATTAGACGACGTTAACTTTGCGATGAGCCTTATCGAACTCAACGGTGCCATCGCGCAAGGCGAAAAGAGTCCAATCGCGACCCACGCCTACGCCCTTGCCGGGATGGTGTTTGGAGCCGCGCTGACGCACGATGATGCCGCCGGCGAGAACTTTCTGACCGCCAAACAGCTTGATGCCGAGACGCTTCGCTGTGCTATCGCGACCGTTGCTCGATGATTTTTGACCTGTTTTATGTGCCATGACAGTGGGTGCTTAAATGGTGATAGACTCGATTTTGATGACCGAGAGTTCTTGGCGATGACCGCGTTTACGCTCCATGCCCTTGCGCTTCTTCTTCTTGAAAACGATGACTTTCTTGGCGCGCTTGTTTTCAAGGACCTTGGCCTTAACCGAGGCACCGACGAGGAAGGGGGTACCGACCTTAAAATTTTCGCCTTCGCCAGCGGCGAGGACTTCATTGATTTCGATCGTGGAACCGGTCTCCGTCTTGGGATAGCGATCGACGATGAGGATATCGCCCTCGCTGACCGAGAACTGCTTCCCCTGTGTTTTGATAGTGGCTTTCATAAGTTCAAAGGGCGAAATAAGGGGAGTGCCTAGCGGGTAAGCAAGAATTATTTTATTCGAGAGCGAAACTTCTCTAACGTCCGCGCTTTTCGGGCTTAACGAAGAGGTAGTTAACTAAGAAACTTAGCCCAAGTACCCCGCTTAATGTGCGAATATTCCGCATCGCCCCAACGACGGTTCTCAGCTCGCTAGCTGCCGGTTCTTTGATTTTAATTAAAAACAGGCAGCTCAGTATGGATAGAATAGGCTGAACCAAGAAAGCAACGTGGTAAACAGTTAATGGAGAGTAACCTTGTGAAATCCCCCAGGCGAGTGCCTGTCCGCCAATAATGGGTGAAATGGCGGCGACCAGCGAGGTTACCGCCAAATTGAGACCAATCGCCATACTTTTGGCCTCAGCGGGGATCAATTTCAGCAGGATGATAAACATGCCGAGAGCAAAGCCGGCACTCCAACCGCCACCGATGAGCCACATGGGGTAAAGCATCCAGCTATTGGCGGGGGTCATGAAACAATATAAAAAATTCTGCAGCTGGCCGAGCATGAGACCGACGGTCATAACCGCCTTATTGCCATAGCGGTCCAGTAATTGTCCCCAGACGGAGAGCGAAAAAACCCCGCCCAGCGCCGCCAAGGTGGCTAATAATCCGACTTGCGTGCCGGAAAAATCCAATTCCTCAAAAATAAAAACATGATAAAAAGGTCCAAAGCAATTTGCCGCGAAAGACCAAATTGAGCCGAAAACAATATAGAGCAGGAGGGATCGCGACTGAGCCACGATTCGGACCTGCTCGAGCAAAGGGCGCTGCGGTTTAATTAATTTTGGCTGAGCGGGGCGAACGCCTGGCATCTGGAAAAAATAATACAGCGAGATGAAGCGGGCAAAGCAGGCGACGCCAATGACGCCCTGAAAAGTGGCGATGGCGTAATGGCCACGGGAGAGGGCAAAGCCGAGAAGCAGGACAAAAACAAGCGTGGCTACTTGGGAATAGCGATTGCGCTGGGCAAAGTAGCGACCCCGCAGGCGCGGCGGCACTAGCTCATGCATCCAGCTATTCCAGGCCAGACTCAGCGAGGCATTAAACAAACTAGCCAAGAAAAACCAAGGCAGCAGGAATTTCGCCACCGCGACAGGATCAGCGAGCGGCAAAGCGGGTAATTTCCAACCGAGCCAGCCCCAACAAACCAAATGCAGACTGGCGAGGGTAATGGCGGTGGGTTTAACCCGAAACCAACGCGCCACAAAGGGGGAATAAAAAATTTGCAAAAAATTACAAACGAACGGCAGCGAAGTCAGATTCCCAATGGTTGGCTTGGAGAGGGCAAAGCCCTTCGTAATGAGCGCCGTAATAAAAATATTAACCGGCAGCGACATCGTCACAATCGGCACCGACAAGATGCCCTCCAGCGTGCTGGCGCGCAGCCCCAGTCGGAGTTGAGCCCGATGCAGGTGGGGCGGGACTGAGTTTGCCTGTAACATCGCGCGCATGCTGAGTGACGGGAGCAGGACGTAAACCTGAAATTCTTTATTTTACGTGACGCTAAACTTAGAACCCAGCGATCGATCAGTGGCCCCCAAGCATCGGCCCGAGGCTGCTGCGATTATTTGGCGACGGCGGGAGCCTGATAGTCACTGAGCAGCAAAGTGGCCGCGCCAAAATTTAATTTAAGCTGCATTTTGACCGGTAAATTACTGGCATCTTGGGCGATCCAGACTTTGATTTCACCGCCTTTTTTAAAGAGGCCCTTGGGGTTATTTTCCATGCGCGGAATCAAAACCAGCGTTTGGTAAACGCCGAGCGGCGTGCGCACTTCTTCATAATGATCGGCGTAAATCGATAGGAGGTAGAACTCTCGACCGAATTGGACGAGGAGATCGCGTTTCATCCCGGGCTGCAGGTGCCAGTCGCGCGTCTGGACCAGGGCGCTGATAAGATCGACGGGATTCCCCTCGGGTAGGGCTATTTTAGTCGAACGCTGCGGCCGAACCCGGTCGGTGTATTGGGCGGTCCGAGTCGTGTAATCGAAGATTATCTCAGTATCGGTCGCCCGCTTAGGATCAGCCCCGCTCTCTTGGACGCGGAGCATGCGGCCAGAGGCCTGCTCGATGACGACGGCCGCCTGGTTATCGAAAGCATAGAGCCGACGAACGATGCCGTTCGACTTGGTGTTGGTCGTAATGCGGATCACGTTCACGTCCGCCTGTTGCTCCGCATGCGCGGCAATCGTGAGATCACCAGCGTGCGGGAAAATCGCAAAACTCACCCGATAGGTAAAAGACTCGCCATCGCGGAAAGCCGTGAAGGGCGCGGCATAACCGAAACTAGCCAGCGCGAGGAGAAGAAGAATATTTTGGCCGAGCAAGCGCATCACCATAAAAGGGGGCCTCAGGTTGAGCTAACGTTTGTTGAGATGGGAAGCTCCATTTGATTTTGTTTTCCGATGGCCCAAGCCTCAACGCCGCGCGCCCGCAGGGTGGTGGCGAATTCCTGAGCGAAGCCGTGCAAGGTATAAACTATCTTGGGCTGAACCCGCTCAACGAGCGCCAGCAAATCGGGGAAATCGGCGTGATCCGAAAGCGGGAAGGCCTCATCACAGCCATAGCGGAATCTCGCACTCGGATCGAGGGCCCAGCCGGTAGCGATGGCGGTGCGTTTGGGATGAATCCACGTCAACGGGGCAGTCGACGCGGTCATGGGTGGCGCGATAACCACGTGACCAGCGTAAGCGTGCTCGTTGAGCAAACTATACGGCGGTAGTTTCATGCCCAGCTCGGCATAACGTTTGGTTAAGCGGTACCCGTGAGCATGCAACATAACCGGCAGACCGGCGCCTCCGACGATTTGCAATAATTCCTGCGTCTTACCCAAGGCATAGCCATAAAGTACCGGGGTAATATTGGCGGCCAGCGCCTCGCGACAAAAAGCGATAATCCGCTGCTCAACCTCGGCCGCTGGGGGTAAGACATAGCGCGGCAGTCCAAAGGTAGTCTCCATGATGAGTACATCCGCGCGCGGAGTTTCACACGGTTCTGCCGCGTGGCTCGCGCGCAATTTAAAATCTCCCGTGTAAAGTAGCGTGCCTTGGTCCGTGGTGGCGTGCAGCATCGCCGACCCAAAGATGTGGCCGGCGGGAAAGAGCTGAAACTCCGCGCCGAATTCCGCGGCCCAGGGCTGGCGGAAATCAAGGATCGTCTCGTGCCGCCGACCGGAGAGCCGCAAACGCATGAGGCTGGCCGTCGTGCGCGTCGCGACAATTTCGCGATGAGCGGCGATATGATCCCCATGCGCATGCGAGACAAAGGAACGCAATTGGACGGCGCGAGCGTCGAGCCACCAGCCGATTTGGGGCAAATGGACCCCGTCTTTGAAACGAACTTCCCAGGACATGAGGAGGGCGCAGAAATCGCGTTAAGGCGGGCCCGAATTCATTAGCGACCGCCGGAGTTTTCGACGGCGCGATGTTTGGCAAATAACCAGCGGGCTAGGGCGGGCATGAGGAGCATTGCTCCGAGCATGTTGCAGAGGAACATAAAGGCGAGCAGGACCCCCATATCAGCTTGAAACTTAATGGCAGAGAAGGCCCACGTCCCAACGCCAATGGAAAGCGCCAGCCCGGTGAATACGACGGATGTGCCCATGGTCGCGAAGGATTCGCACAAAGCGTCCTCGAGCGATTTGCCTTCGCGAATTTTCTCCATCAGCGCCGAGCAAAGATAGATGCCGTAATCGACGCCGATGCCAACCCCTAGCGCCACGACCGGCAGGGTTGAAGTTTTTAAGCCGATCTGCAGATAGGCCATAATCGCATAAGCCAGATCGGACACGATGATCAGTGGCAGCACGACGCATACCGTGGCCCGCCAAGAGCGAAATGAAACGAGGCAAAGCAGAATAATCGCAATATAGAGCCACATCACCATGGGGAATTGGGCTGATTCCACCACTTCGTTGGTCGCGGCCATCACGCCGACATTACCGGTCGCAAGCTGGAATTTGACTGGCCCAGTAGCGTGGTTCGCCCGAAATGCTTTAACCGCTGCAATGACCCGCTTGATGGTCTCAGCTTTATGATCCGTGAGATAAATCATGACTGGAATTACACTGCCATCGTTATTCAAGAGACCGGTCGAAGTTTCTACCGGCGAAACTGATTGAGCCAACATGGCTTTATTTCGCGGAATAGTTCTCCACTTGAGACTACCTTCGTTCCAACCAGCGGAAATCGTTTTGGCGACGTCGGTGAGCGCGAGGGTGGACTTAACCCCAGGAAGATTGCGCATCTGCCAGCTAAATTGATCGATCAAAGCCATGACCTCATGGTCAATCACCCCGTTGGGAATCGTTTCAGCAATAACGGTGATCACATCAACTCCGATACTAAATTTGGCGGTGATCGCCGCCGTGTCTTGATTGTAGCGCGAGCTTTGCCGGAGCTCAGGAACGCCAGCGTGCATATCGCCGATTTTAACCTGCTGGGCCTTAATGAAGCCAAATGTCCAGCAACCCACCGTCACGGCAATAATGATTAAAGCATTAGGGCCGGTCGTAAATTTAACCAGCTTGCGCCACAGCGGTTGGAGCGCAAAACGACGAATATTGACCCGTTTGCGAAAATCCGGCGCCATCGTCGTGTAGGTCAGCAAGACCGGCAGCAAAAACCGATCGGTGAGGATGATGAGGGTGACGCCGAGGCTGGCGGTGATCGCCAATTCTTGAATAATGGGGACTTTCACCAAGTAGATCGTGAGGAAGCCCACCGTGTCGGTTAGGATAGCGACGGTACCCGGAATAAATAAATTGCTGAAGGAAGCGCGGGCCGCGAGCTGTTCGTCACGACCAACGTAAAATTCGTACCGAAAAGATCGCAGCATTTGCGTCGCGTGGCTCAAGGCGATCGCGAAGACTAGGAACGGCACTAAGATTGACAGGGGATCGATGCCGAAGCCGAAAAGATAGAGCAGACCCAATTGCCAGATCACAGCGCACGCGGAAGTGACTAACGGGAGAACGGTTAAAATCAGCGATTGGGAAAAATAATAGAGCAGCCCAGCAGAAATAATTATGGCGATACCGAAGAAAAGGAGCACGCCGCGCGCGCCATCGGTAATGTCGCCAATGACTTTGGCGAAACCGATGATGTGAATAGTGACCGCGGGAGATTGGTATTTAGCGCGAATCTTCGATTCCAGCGCATCAGCTACTTCCGCGTAGACGAGTTTCCGGCCTGTTTGCGGATCAACTTCCAGCAACGATACGATAATAATCGCCCCCGTGAAATCATTGGCCACGAGCTGACCGACGCGGCCTGATTTAATGATATTTTGGCGTACCCGTTCAAGGCCGGCGGCATTCGGCACGAAGTCAGCTGGTATAATATTGCCCCCTTGCAGCCCATCTTCGACGACCTCGAGATAGCGGACATTAGGGGTGAAAATCGAAGTGACTTGCGCCCGATCCACCCCCGGCAGGTAATACGATTCATCCGTGACCGCTTTGAGCGTTTGGAAAAAACTGGGCGTAAAGATATCGCCCTGCGCCGCGTGCAGCGCGATGACGATGCGATTAGCCCCGCCAAATTGCTCCTGATATTTAATGAAATTCCGAATGTATTCATGGTCGCTCGGCAGCTGTTTATTGAAACTGGCGTCGACGTGAGTCTTGCTCGCAAAAAAGCCAAGTAGGATGGTGAGGCCGGTAAATACCGCGACCGTGAGATGACGGTGCCCGAAGATTATTTTTTCAATCGCGCGCAACATCTCAAGGAATCGTGAGGCGCGTTACGCCCGCTTCACCGACGGCGACAATCGCCCCGTCATTAGTCTCAACCAAATCAGCCACGCTCGTGCTAAAGTCAGCAGGTTGCCAGGCTTGGAAGCTGCGGCCGGCATCGCGACTGATAAAAAAATTTCCTCCTTGCCCGCCTAACACCAGCGGCCCGCGCCGAAGGCGAAGGCCGCCCATAATGAGAACTTTGACGTCAGTCGTCAGCGGCACCCAATGTTCGCCTTGATCATCGGAGCGGAAAATATGACCGCGTAAACCGTAGGTGATAATTTTCTGCGCCGTCAGCGGCAAGACGCCAAAAAGGGAACCGTCATAAGGAACTTCTAATTTCCGCCAAGTCTTGCCCGTGTCAGCCGAAAGCAAGCCTGAGCCGCTTTCACCCGCGAGGTAAAGTGTGCCATCGGGCCCTGCGCTCATTCGATTATAATGCGCCTCCTCCGTGGTGGGATGGCCACTCTGCCAATGGAGGCCCCCGTCGACCGTAAAGGCGTATTTTCCGTAAGCGCCGACCGCAAAACCGCGCTGGGCGTTCAGAAATAAAACACTGAGGTAAATTGTATCAAGTTGTTGGCCATCATCCTGTCGTTGCCAGGTTTTACCGCTATCGCGCGTTGCCATAATAACTCCATCATGGCCGACGGCCCAGCCATGTTGGGCATCAGGGAAACTGACGCTGGTCAGCAGCGCACGGGTCGGCGTGATTTGCTGGGTCCAATGGCGCCCGTGGTCGGACGAAATTAAAATATGGCCGTGATCACCCACCGCCACGAGTTGTTGGCCGGTATTGACGATGCTCAGTAATAAGCTCCGGTCCGCCAAGGGAGCTAATTCCGCCGATTCCGTGGCGTGAGCCATCGGCAGAAAAATAAGCGCGCAGGTTACCCGCCAAAGGCTGGAGAATTTACTTAAATAACGAAGGCGATGGAGTTGCCGTTGCGCCAAAATTAGCATGATCACTTTAATCAATATCTCCACATAGCTGCGCAGCAGGCAAGAAAAAGGGCGGCCGGTTGAGGGCCGCCCGCAGAGGCTAAATGGTGTTAGCGCACGCCGTCCTGCCGCAACGTAGCCGGAGTGTAGTCCTGCGGCGCGCGAGTGAGGCCAAAATTATACATCTTAGCTTCGTTATCCAAGCCGATGGCCACATAACGACCTGCGATCAAATCGGTATGCACCTCGAGCGTGCTCCAGAAAACTTGGGCTTCATAGTAATTGATGCAATGGGCCTCCGAGACGCGCCAGAGTTGGCCGCGGCCATCATATTGATCTACGGCGAGCACCTGCCAGCTATCCTCGTCAATATAGAACGTGCGCTGAGCGTAAACGTGGCTGGTGCCCGCTTTCAGCGTGGCGTTAACCACCCAGACCCGGTGTTTCTCGTAGCGCGTGAGGCTTTGATTGATGTGTAGCGGCTTGAGGATGTCGCTATATTTGATCGAATCGCTGTGCAGCTTGTAGGAGTTGTAGGGCACGATCATTTCTTTTTTGCCGACCAATTTCCAGTCGTAGCGATCCGGTGCTCCATTGAACATATCGAATTGGTCGGAAGTGCGCATGCCGTCCGCGGCGGTGCCGGGATTGTCGTAAGAGACATTAGGCGCACGGCGCACGCGCCGTTGGCCGGAATTATAAAGCCAAGCCCGGCGTGATTCCTTCACTTGGTCGATGGTCTCGTGCACAACTAAGATTGAACCAGCCAGCCGAGCCGGGGCCGTCACCGCCTGCTTGAAGTAGATTAAAACATTATCGAGGTCCTTCTCCTGCATGCCTTCGCGGGCATAATTGAAAAGAAATTCATCTTCGAAATCGACCAAGGTGTAACTGCCATTGCGCTGCGGTGCCGCTTGGCTAACCGTGCGGTTGGCGGCCACTCCGCGGTAGCGGGTGAGATGATTCCAAATCACCTCGAGCCCGTTCTGTGGGACTGGGAATGGGGTGCCAATAGTTGAACCGGAGATACCGTTGCCCCCTTCGGTGAGTGCGGCGGTAGTCGCATTTTGCTTGGTCGCATCGTAAACCCGCTGCGGATTAGAGACGCTGCGATGCGACGGGTAAACGGGCATCGAGTAATCCGAGTAGGCCTTCAGCAAAGCTAAATGCCCCGCGCTTAGTTCCGCCGTGTATTTATCCGCATTGGCCGAGGAAATAGTGAATAACGGGGCTTCGTCCTTGTACGGGTCGGGATGATGCATGCCCACGGTGTAGCCAGCCGGAGGGGTGGTGATGCCGCCGGTCCAAGCCGGAATTGAGCCGTCGGCATTACCGGCCTTTTCACCGCCCAGCGGAGTGAGGTCGTTGCCGAGTCGGTTCGCGTCGCCCACGGAAATAGCCGCGAGAGCGCCCAGACTAAGGGAGAGGAGGGTGCTGCTTGCGATCAAGTAACGGATTCCAGTTTTCATGATAGTGGGGTGGGTAAAATTAGAATGAATACTTCAAGTTGCAGGAGACAAAATCACGATCGCTGATGAGATTATAGCGATCGGCACCAAAGAAATTAACGTAACGCAGATCGAACGCCCAAGCATTTTGGAAGGTAAGCTCTGCCCCGATGGTAAGCGATTTCCGCCCGTGCAGGAAATTGCCCAAAGGCAAGGGCGTGTTCCCGCCCACGTCGTGAGCGTAAATCACGGTCGGAGAAATATTAACCCCGCGGAAGACGTTATTGTAATCAAGGCGACCAACTAATTGATAACCCCAAGAAAAACTATCCGCGAAAGCCGAAGCAGGCTCAGAGAAGGGAGCGATGTTCGAAGCATTGTTGCCGGAATTTGTCATGTAATTCACATCGCCACCCACCATCGTACCGGGACCATCAAAACGTAAGACGTTCTTGCTCGGGAGGTCCGCGTTGACGAAGCCGGTCTCAGCCAAAAGGGTCGTCTGGGCTGACCCGAGGATGCCTTTACCCACCCAAGTGGCGGTCATCTGCCCCGTCGTTACTTTGAGGCGGCGATAGCCGGGGACGTAGGTATTCAGCTGACCCAAGAAATTACCAATTTGGTTATTGGTACCAAAAGCAGGGTTAATTGAGGAGAATGCGGCGAAAAGTAATTCGACGTCATCAACCTGTAGCGGCTGACTTTTCCGGTAGCTGATTTCACCCTGCAGGGCGATGCCGTGCACACTCGTGTTGAAGCTGGCTCCAACTAAGCCGATGTCTTCCGGGAATTCGATCAAGTAGCGGCCGGTACCAGCGGCCGTCAGGAAGCCGATGGTCCTAGCTCCATTCGCAATTGTGACCGTGGAGGGATAAAATGCCGCGTAAGGCGCTAATGACGGAGCCAAGGAGCCAACCGGCACACTGGTCAGAGCAGAACCCACCAGTCCGGGTAAAATAGCCGAGACGGTGGCAGCAGGAATTCCCGCTGCAATCATGGCTGGGGCCAGATTCGCGCTAGCCAAGCTGCTCGCAGTAGCTGACACCAAAGCGGAACTGATGGCTTCCGTCGGGGTACGCGCAGAAATGACCGGCAGGCGACTGTGATAATTCATAGCGAACAAACCGAATTCCGTGTCCTTCAATCCGCGGGCTAGCCAACGAAGATTAACGCCGTATTGGCCGGAGGAACCAGGTTCATTGTCGGTCCCACGGGGCACCGCGCCGAGATTAGCGGTATCGGCGATGGCGCCGAATCCGAGCATGACCTTAGTGCCGCCTTTGGGCGCAAAGTCATTCGAGCTGAAGTAAGTGCCAGGAGGATCAATGCGGGTGCGATCCCAGCCGAGAAGGTAAAAAGCCTCTAACGATAAATCTTCAGTTAACCCTAGGGCGGCGGAAACCATGTTAACCGGACGAAGGGCTTCTTTAAGCTCTGAGCCGGGCGTGCGGAGTTTCGCCACATCAATTGGGTTGATGGAGTTGATCCCGTTGGGAATAAAGGTACTTTCACCCCAGCTCAACACTTGGCGACCCACGCGAAGGGTGGCGGGCATTCCGCCAATCGTCTCCTTGAAGTAAACGTAGGCATCGAGTAATTCCGCTCCGGTGCTGACGATTTTATTGGCCTCATCGCTGAGCGCAGTCCGATCGCGGGCGCCGTTGGAATTTACTAAGTCATTGAAATAATAGCCGCGGACGAACAACCCGGCGTGCTGATACTTAATGAGGAGATCGTGATTCGCCTTCATGAGGAAGGAAGCAACTCCGCTGTTCCGGTAGTTCAAATTGCCGTCGTCGTTGTTGTTCGAGCGCTGAAGACCACCGGAACCGAGCCCGTAGAACTGCGGATCGGCGGGATTGACGCGGTAAAGCCCGCCCACTGAAAGCGTGGTGTCAAAGTTGCCTTTGACGTCACCAAATTCAAAAACAAAGGCTTGGGCGCACGGCGCTTGGGCCAACAAAGCCAAACCGGCGATAGCCGATAGGCGCAGACAAGAAGAGACAGCTTTGCTTAGGTTCATAGACATAAAACGCAGAGGTTCAGGATGAGGAAGCCATTAGCGACATAGGCTAACGGCTCTGCTTAGGGGTAGTGGGTAACAAGGTGCTATAATTACGAAATCACAAGCGAGAAACATCGCTCCCAAAATAGCGAATGCATTAATCCCACTTTGACGCGCGAACTAAAACCGCAACATTGGTGCCATGAACGCGGCCACACACATTCATATTAAAGGAGCCCGCGAACATAATCTGCGGAACTTAGAACTTCGGATTCCCCGCGGGAAGCTGGTCGTCTTGACGGGGCCGAGTGGTTCAGGAAAGTCATCGTTGGCCTTTGATACAATTTATGCGGAGGGCTACCGGAAATATATGGAAAGCCTTTCCGCTTCGGCGCGCCAGTTGCTGGAACAGCTCAAGCGACCGGATGTTGATTTTATTCACGGACTTTCCCCGGTTCTCGCCATCGAACAACGCACGGGCGGCGGCTCTCCGCGCAGTACGGTTGCCACCGTCACGGAAGTGGCCGACTACGCGCGCTTACTCTGGGCATTCTGCGGTGAACCCCGTTGTCCTAAGGACGGGGGGCAGGTTCAGAAACGCTCGCTGGACGATTGCGTGACCCAATTATTTCAGTCGGCCCCGGGCGAGCGCGCCATCTTGCTCGCGGCTTGGATGACGGCCAAGCCATCCGTCCTCCGTGAGGAATTACCCCGGCTTAGCCAACGCGGCTTTCAACGGGTACGCATTGCGGGCGTGATTTATTCTCTGGATGACTGGACCCTCGGTGTAAACGGTTCGGCTGAGCTCACCGTGGAGTTGGTGGTGGATCGGGTCGTCATCACCGCCGATCAACGCAGCCGTTTAGCTGATTCTCTGGAGCTGGCTTT
>Ga0214919_10009135_pt1 | contig 12828 bp, 11 predicted proteins | sample LL1503_MetaG_FD_177994 | JGI IMG/M metagenome (GOLD analysis project Ga0214919, IMG submission 177994) | Freshwater microbial communities from Lake Lanier, Atlanta, Georgia, United States - LL-1503 | ecosystem: Environmental > Aquatic > Freshwater > Lake | place: USA: Georgia | collected...
TAGCAACGACGTAACTAGAAATCCCGGGCTTGCCCATTTTTCCTTCAACTGAACTCATCGCGATGATGCGACCTGAGTTATTTGGAATCATCAGATTAAGCGCGGCGCGCATTGTCCAAAAGGTGTGCCAAAAACTCCAGACCAATGCATCTTGCATGGCTTCGTCAGTCATTTGAGCAATTGGTGCGTAGTCGCTGCCGCCACCGGCATTTGGCACCAAGATGTCAAGGCGCCCGAAATGCGCCGCGGTGCCATTCACAATCGCTTCACAATCTTCGCGTTTTTTCACGTTGCCACCGATGAAGTGGATGCGGTCGCCTGCGCCGAGTTCATCCATTGACCGTTGCGCTTTGGCTGCATCACGTCCGTTGATAACGACGTTGGCACCTTCGTCTAGAAAAGCACTCGCAATGGCTAGACCAATTCCGCGTGTTCCACCCGTGATACATGCCACTTGACCGTCAAGTACACCCATGATTCCCCCCTCATTACAGAGCCGATAAGCGCTCTCTGTTCTTATCGTAGGTCAACGGCTATGAGAGAGACACAATCGAGACGGTCCCAGAGGTTCCGTCCACCTCAATGAGTGCGCCATCAGGGATTCGACGAGTGCCGTCTGTTACCGAAATCACGCAGGGCAAACCAAGTTCTCGGCTCACGATCACTGCGTGGCTGATTTGTCCGCCAACATCTACCACGACTGCAGCAGCCGACATAAAAAGCGGCGTCCAACTTGGGTCTGTGCAGGGAGCCACCAAAATGTCTCCGGGTTGAAGGTCTCGAGGATCGCTGGGATCAAGCACTACTCGGGCGCGACCGCGGGCGATTCCGGGCGATCCAGAAACGCCCTGTAAGACTTCGTGTGGTTGGGCTATCGAAATCGTGGCAGATGAACGTCTTGGCCATTGCCCGAGGGGTGGGACGGTTGCGTTCGCAATAATAAATGGCGGCTGCAGGTCGAAGAGTTCTTGCCACTCGATGTGGCGTTGCTGCAGTGTGCTGAGCAAGGACTGGGGATCGGAAATGTACGCGTCAAGTTCTGAGTCAAGCACTTGAAAAACTAAATGAGCATGTGCGTTGCGGCGTGCAATCTCGTGAAAAACTATGCGTGCTTCGTGTATGACGCGAACAATGGTCGTCTTAGTTCTTTCTCGATGTGCCATCATTGCCCCAGCAGTGATGCCTGCCTCTAGCAATGCCAATATTTCTGGATTATTTACAAGTTGTTTGCGGGCGGCTGCTATGAGGACTTCTCGTTGCGTTGCTCTTGTTGCGTTTCGTAGACGAGGAGATTCAGCGTCTACTTGAAGACGAACTCGATCGATTGCTGCGAGTGCAAGTTGTGGATGTGTTTCCCAGGTCGGAGAACCGAGATCCCATTCATCTGGTCCACGAGAACCAAACTCATAAAGGAATGTATTCCATGCGTTAAGAAACGATTGCGATGTGATGCGATCAAGGACTCCATCGATACCCGCATTAAAAGTTGTCGTTAGTGCAGGATTATTGCGAACGAGACGCGATAGATCCCACAGTGCATAGTTAGCGTCGGCTGAGTCAACGTCACCGAGGCTTGAGAGCAACACCATTGGCAATCCTGGGTCAGCCAATGTTGCTGCAACCACACCGAGTAATCCTGGTGCCATAGCGGCACTCGTGCCCGATACAACATGTTGAGAAAACAAATGGGGGAGTTGGGACTGAATGCTGCGAGCGCGTGTCAGTAGTTGTGTCATCGTGTATTCACTGAGATCGCCCCGCGACGCGCGCAAATCTGCTGCTGCTTTTTTGTCGTCATCAAGTTCTGGCCAGCCAGAACCACTCATGACCCACTCGTTGTGACGCTCAAGATTTGGCAAGAGGTGCGGCTTGTTGTCGTCTGGATGCGCAACATATGACGGAACATCTGGATGATCTCCAAAGAATGCAACATCCAGGATTTCTACTGTTGCCGCAGGATTACGTGCGCCTTGCATTCGAATTGCAGAGAGATTGATATAGAAATATCCGCCAAAGCACGCAACTGACTCTGGGTGATGCGAGTCAAAGTCGCTGTCTTCATAGAGGCCACATCGAATAAGCCCTGCCTTGTATCCGGCAACGATTCCGCCATCCCATCCAAATGTCCAGCCCAAAGGACTGACTGGATTGGCGAGAACTTCTCCGGCATTGGCGCGGGTGTAGTGCGGAAATCGCGTGCTCGTTGGCCAATCAGTAATCCATGTGTCTTTCATTGATCCCCCAGTAGTACGGATTACTGTATTTCATTGTGTCTGCGGTCACTTCATTGACGAATGTTGTCCTTTGAAACCCACATCTGAGTTCGCTACCGCCTAGGTTGAGAGGCGTGAATGATGCAGAGTTACTAGCCGAACTAGAGCCAGAAGCAGCGCGTTTACTTCAGCGGCATCTTGAAACTGCCGAGGACTGGTACCCGCATGAGATTGTGCCGTGGGAACGTGCTGAGCAATTAGCGGATCGAGGTTTTGTCTACGGGGAAGACGCGCTACCGCAAGGCGTGCGTTCTGCTCTGCTGGTCAATTTGTTAACCGAAGACAATCTGCCGTGGTATACCCGAACGATATCGCGCATGTTCGGTGGCGATTCGGCGTGGGGTGCGTGGGCACAACGCTGGACGGCCGAAGAGGGACGCCATGCAATTGCAATGCGTGATTACATCACCGTCAGTGGACTCGTTGATCCCAAAGTATTAGAAGATGGTCGAATGGCCCAAGTAAGCGCGGCGATTGTTCCAGAACCTCAGACTGCGGCAGATGGAATGTGTTACGTCGCAGTACAAGAACTTGCGACACGTATTTCTCACAGAAACACCGGAACCATGCTCAATGATCCAGCTGGATACGACGTAATGATGCGTCTGTCTGCAGACGAGAATCGTCACCATCTTTTTTATCGTGATCTTGTATCAAAATTGATTGAACTCGATCCGTCAGCAGCCGTTCAAGCACTCACCCGACAGATCACGACGTTTTCGATGCCAGGTATCGGCATTCCGGGATTCCTCGAACATGCCAAGCAGATTGCCCGTATCGGAATCTATGATTTTGCAATTCATCACGAAAAAATCATTGTTCCTTTGGTGTTTCGACACTGGGCAATCGACAAAATTGAAGGTCTAAACGCAGCAGCAGAACAAGCACGCGAAGATCTTATGAAAAACATTGATCGCATCGGCAAAGTGGCTCGACGCCAGATAGAACGACGCGGAGCAATTGCTGCTGTTTAGTTCTTAGCGAGTGTTTGCAATAAAGTCATTAATTAACTGAGCCACTTGCGGGCCTTTGTCCTCTTGAACCATGTGTCCACCGCCGATAATAGTGGTGTGCGGCTGACCTTTTGTTCCGGGTACCTCGCGAAGGAAAATTGCGTCTCCGCCTTTTGTGACCGGATCACTGTCGCCAAATATGCAGAGCCAAGGCTTTTCAAACTCACGCAACGACTTCCATGCCTCTAGTTGAGCAGGGCGCTCTGGATTATCGGCAGTCACCGGTACAAGGGACGGGAAAATTCGCGCACCTTCTTTGTATGTCTCGTCAGGGAAAGGTGCGTCATAAGCAGCGATGATCTCATCAGAAAGCTTTGTCGCTGAGCCGCCATCAACAATTTTACCGATCGGGAACACAGGAGATTCTTGAGAAAACTTCTGCCACGCCATAAATGCATCACTCATTTTGCCATCACCAACCGGCAGACCAGTATTAGAGATTACAACACGATCAAAACGGGCGGGCTCTGCTGCAACGAGGCGTAGACCGATAAGACCTCCCCAGTCTTGTCCAAAAAATGTGGCGTGTTGCAGATCGAGCACCTTGAACATTGCCTCGCTCATCCAAGCAACATGTCGCGCGTATGTGTAATCACTCTTTTCGGTTGGTTTATCTGAGCGACCAAAGCCGATGAGATCAGGAGCAATTACGCGATGTCCTGCCGCAACTAAGGCGGGGATCATGTATCGATACAAGTAACACCAAGATGGTTCACCATGCATCAATAAAATTGGGTCAGCGTCTGCAGGACCTTCGTCAAGGTAGTGCATTCTCAGGGAGCCGCCTTCTCCATCGGCAATCTCTAGATAGCGGGGCTCAAAATCGTAGTCAATGAGATTGTTGAACCGATCGTCGGGTGTGCGCAGTGTTTTCATCAGTACTCCTTTGAAAATAACTTTGATAATGATAAAGAGAGCATTGATTTGATCTCGTCAACTGTGAGACCTTGATCGTGACGCAAGAGTTCGAATGACTCAAATGAGACCAGCACATCAATTGCTGCACTTACTGCCTGTCGTTGAGTGCGATCCATCTCGGCAAATTCTGACTGAAAGTGGATGAGAGACTGCTCTCGCAGAAGGGCTCGGCCCCGTTGCAACTGCTCGCGCACAGGTGCGATGTTGCGGGAGTGAATGCGTGCGACTATTGCAATATTTCGTGTCGCTACAAATACTCGTGCTCGCTGTTCGACGAAATGATCGATTTTCTCAGTTAAAGAACCCCTGGTGTACGCGTCAATAACGGCGTACTTAGACATTCTTTCGAAATGAGTATCACAAGCTGTTCGATATAGATCATTGAGGTCATCAAAGTATCGAAAGAGTGATCTCTCAGATAGCCCAGCTCTTTGGACGATTAGAGCAGCACTCACATCGATGCGACCCTCTTCGTAGAGCTCAAGAAGTGCGTTGACGATCGCTTGACGATTACGTTGGCGTCGCAGGTTGCGGCCGTCAACAGAACTGGAAAGATCTGTTTGCGTGGACGACATTTATGCCACTGTTAATCCGTCGATCGAAGCGCGTAATGTCATGACATAAGAAGATCCTGCAGCGAGATGACTCAGAGTTGCTGCAAGGTTGTCGGCATCAGACTGTGATGCAACAGGAATAAGTTGCACGGTGTCCCAGAATCGACCATCGCTGAGAACTGTGCCTTCGACGGTAAAGGAGACTGACTCGGGGATAGATGCAAGAACAGATTCACGATCTGTCGTTTGTCTCACAACCATGACGAGATAGCGCAACTCGAGCGGTTGAGGTCGATCTCTTTTGTCAAGAGATTCGTCAAGAGGACGCGATGCCAATAATGTCGTTCGCAACATTCCGGCAGCTTTGTGAACATGCTTCTCGCCGAAGTCTTTGCGACTCTGCATTTCAATGAATGACAACCGCGTCGCATAGCGGACAATCGCAATTCGATCCCAGTCTTCGTCTCCAACATGATCATCGAGAACATCGGCTACAAAAACAATGCTTGCTCCGATTTTGTTTAATACTGATGCTGGGTTGTACTTGTCGTCAGCCTCGCGACCACTGATGGCTGGGGCAGAAGTGTCGTCATATTGGGCGACCTCAAAATATCTCATGAGATTCACCATGTAAATCGGACCATCGGCCTCGGGCGCACAGGTTGCCAATTGCATTGCGTACTCTTTATTAATGCGACCGTATTTGTGCTTGACGGCACTGGTGTCGCCCGTCTGGGTATTGTCATCTTCTGACATGACATTCCTTGCTGTTGAAGCGCCCGTGACGTTCACGGGAGATATGTCAGATAGTATGACAAAAGGTTGAACCAAGTCAAGGGAGAGCAATGAGCGTTTCTGAGAAGCCGTTTCAAGGTGTTATTGGCAAGACAATCAAAGACTCGACTCCGGTCTTTGAAGAGAAGACCTATCCGCCGCTTGGCACGCCCAATGTTGTGATTATTTTGATTGACGACTTGGGCTTTTCGCATTTCAATTGCTTTGGTTCAACTTTGGATACGCCAAATATCAATCGGTTGGCCGACGGAGGTTTGCGTTACACGAATTACCATGTGACACCACTTTGCTCGCCAACACGCGCATCACTGCTGACAGGTCGCAATTCGCACGAAGTGGGTATGCGGTCTGTTTCGAACTTCAATACCGGCTTCCCCAACATGAGGGGACATGTCTCAAATCACGCAGGGTTAGTGGCAGAAGTTTTACGAGAAGAAGGATTCACAACATTCGCTCTTGGTAAATGGCATCTCACGCAAATGGCAAATGCATCAGCAGCCGGTCCGTTTGACCAATGGCCACTTGGTCGTGGCTTTGACCGCTTTTATGGGTTTCTGGATGGCGAAACAGATCAGTTTTATCCTGAGTTGGTTTATGACAACCATCATGTCCCTGTGCCACGGTCAGTAGAAGACGGCTATCACGTCAGCGAAGACTTAGTTGATCACGGTCTGGAGTTTGTTCGTGACGCAAAATCGATTCGTCCTGATCGACCATTTTTTATGTATCTCGCATTTGGCGCTACGCACGCCCCTCATCAGGCACCTCGAAAATTTCTTGAAAAGCATAAAGGACGTTATGACTCTGGCTGGGACGTAGCGCGTCAAGAATGGTTCGCTCGTCAGATATCACTTGGAGTGATTCCGCCCGATACGCAACTCGCTCCTCGCAATCCTGGTGTCGAAGAATGGAGCACACTGTCAGACAATCAAAAACGATTGGCCTGCCGCTTGCAAGAGGCCTTCGCTGCGTTCTTGGAACACACTGATGAACAAATCGGTCGAGTAATGGATGGCCTTGCAGAACTGGGGGAGTTGGACAACACGCTCATATTTTTGCAGTCAGATAATGGAGCGAGTCAAGAGGGCGGACCTTTTGGCGTGTTGCATGAAATGAAGTTCTTCAACATGATCATGGAGATGCCTGATGAAGCAATCCATCGCATTGATGAGATAGGTGGTCCGTCTAGCCACTCCAATTATCCGTGGGGATGGGCGCAAGCAGGCAACACGCCATTCAAGTGGTACAAACAAAATACTCACGAGGGTGGCGTGCATGTTCCGTTGGTAGTGCATTGGCCAGATGGAATCAAAGCAAAAGGTGAGCTGAGACACCAATTTCATAGCGTCAACGACATCGTTCCGACTATCTATGAAGTGCTCGGCGTCACCCCACCCGCCGTGTTGCGTGGGTTTGAACAACTTCCAATTACTGGAACCTCACTGAATTACAGTCTCAACAACGGCGATGCCGAACCTCAAAAAACAGTGCAGTTTTTTGAGAACCATGGACACCGAGCGATTTATGCACATGGCTGGAAGGCAGTTACTCGCCACACGCCAAATGTGCCGTACGAAGATGACGACTGGGAGTTGTACAACCTTGCGGTCGATCGCTCGGAATGCGTGAATCTCGCGTCACAGATGCCAGAGAAGCTGTCAGAGCTTGTTGAACTGTGGTGGCATGAAGCAGAAGTACACAATGGCCTTCCTCTAGATGATCGAGGAGTTGAGTTGTTTGGCGGAACGATTGCAGAACGTTCGCCCAATCGCCCTGATCGTCACTACACGTACTATCCACCCATCGCACGAATTCCGACTGCAGCCGGCCCTGGTCTTGGGGGTCGTAGTTGGGACATGACTGTGTCACTGACACGATCGATAGGCGATGATGGCGTGCTGTACTCAACCGGTACTGAAAACTCTGGAGTGTCTTTGTTTATTCAAAATAATAAGTTGGTCTTTGACTATAACTATTTTGGTGCTCACACAATTATTGATTCAACCGTCGATGTCCCATTCGGCACAAGCGTCGTCGGAATAGAGTTTCGACGGGCAAAGAAAGATGCAACAGTTAATCTTTTGGTAAATAACCAAAAAGTTGGCGAATTGTATATCCCGGCCATCATGCGCATGATTTCGAGCGTCGGGGCGAGTATCGGACGCGATGAGGGCTCAGCGATCAGCAAACGCTACGCGGATGAGTTCGCGTTTCGCGGCAAAATACATCGTCTAGATATCCAGCTTCTGACCGAGAACCGTGCAGAGGCAAGTGTCAACGCCCAAACGTCACAACGCGAGACAATGGGTCGTCAGTAGACAGCAATCACAAACGAAGGTAGTACGGTTGACGGCGGGGGTGAGCGTGCTTGAAATACATGGAACAGTCAAAGAGGGATTTGAGGGTGTTCGCGAAGCCTTTGCCAAAAACTTTACGAAAGGTTTTGAGGTAGGTGCGTCAGTTTCAGTTATCCAACATGGCGAAGTAGTCGTCGACATATGGGGCGGCCATACAGATGCAGAGCGAACTGCAGACTGGCAACGTGACAGCATCGTCAACGTCTGGTCAACCACGAAAACAATGATGTTTTTGACAATGCTCATGTTGCATGACAGTGGGGAATTATCAGTTCATGACCCGGTTAGCAAGTGTTGGCCCGAATTTGCAGCCAACGGCAAAGAAAGCATCGAGATACGTCATCTCATGTCTCACACGTCTGGCTTAGCGGGCTGGACAGAGACAATGTCACCGCAAGATTTATACGATCATGCCAAATGTGCTGCGGCCTTAGCGGCTCAAGAACCATGGTGGGAGCCCGGCACTCAATCTGGGTATCACGCGATGTCGCAGGGGTATTTGCTTGGTGAAGTAGTGCGCAGGGTGACAGGTCAAACACTTGGACAATTCTTTCGCCAAAATATTGCTGAGCCGCTTGCGGCTGATTTTTATATCGGAACAGGTTCAGAACACGACCATCGCGTGGTGCGCTGTATTCCCGCACAAGATGCCGTGGCTCCGAATCCCGAGAACACCTCTGTGGCGGCACGGTGCTACGGCAATCCACTCATGGATGCCCGTGCATCTTGGGAAACAGAGTGGCGACGTTGTGAGAGTCCCGCCGCTAATGGTCATGGCAATGCACGGTCAGTCGCCTTGGTGCAATCAATTTTATCGCACGGCGGATCAATGAACGGCAAGACTTTTCTGTCACCCCAAACATGTGAAAAGGTTTTTGAAATACAGGCTTCGGGTATAGATCTCGTTCTTGGAACCCCGATTGTGCTTGGGCTTGGCTACGGATTGAAGTCACGTCATTCGGTTGTGAGTCCGAATGAGCGCGCGTGTTTCTGGGGAGGATGGGGAGGTTCATTGGTGGTGAACGATCTTGATGCCTCGATGACATATGCCTATGTCATGAACAAAATGAGCGACACCACGACAGGTGACTCACGGGCAGGAAGAGCGCTTCTAGCCACTTTTCAGGCCATCGCAAGTTAGTCAACGACCCGCTCTAGACGAGCGGTAAAGACATTGTGGTATTGCCACATCAGATGGTTGCCCTCGAGCCAGCGACGAACTTCGATTCCTGGCATATCTTTTGGTCGCAACACAAGTACATCATTTTCATAAGATGCCGCGACAACAAGTGGAGTCGTAAAGTCTGCCGCCATCACGTCGTCTAGACCATTTTCAAATGTTGCGTCTGCGATCATGTCATGAACAACGCCACCACCAGTAATAACCACTCGATTGGCGGCCTGCTCAATGCGCTCGCGATGGCTCCAGATAGGGAAAGTATCAGGTAGTTTTTGGCCGTTTGAGAGAGCATCGATGACTTTCCAGATTCCGCGCAGGTCTGGGACGTCCTCAGCTAAAGAGTCAGAGCAAAAAGCAAGAACCGCTGGTGGCATGTCTGCTCCGTAACCGCCCAGAGGTGTCTTGGCGGTGGGTATGTCAGCGACTGATGTCATCGGCGCCCATACTTCTAATAGATTGTCCAAATATTGTGTGTTTGCTGAACCAAGTTCGCCACACCACGATTGTGGCCAAATAGGTCGGACCTAGATAGAGGGCAAAATGTGTCCAGGAGGGACTATTGGGGTAGGTCGCCGATGCAATTGTTAGTGCTACTAAATACAGAGCAGTCGCTGTGTAGGTAACTTTACGCATTGCCCGCACTCTTACGATATGAGGAAACGCGATGTTGGTGAGTTGCGAAAGGCCAAGAGCAACGACAATTAGTCCGGCAATTTGCTGATCGGTTCCCAAGATAATAAATGTCGGTACCACAATGTTCCAGCCGGCAGGAAAGCCATTAAACCACACGTCTGGAGTTTCTTGGTCTGTTCGAGCAAACCACAATGCCGATGTGAAAATCATGAGTGCGGCAATCCAAATCTGAGTGTCGTGCGGAAGAACCTCAAGCTTTATCATCAATGCGATAGGCACGACCACGCAGGACACGTAGTCGATAACGAGATCTAGAATATGTCCATCAATCATGGGGGCATGGATCGTGACATTCAGACGACGTGCGACGGGTCCGTCGATTGCGTCAAGTATCTGGCACACAATCAGCCACATCAGCGCTGCTCTCGTGCTGCCGTCGATAACGCTCTGCAGTGCCAAAAGACCTGAAATTGCACCTGAGGCGGTGACAAGATGAATGCCGATCCCCGCACGACGCTGCCGGGAGGTGGTTTTGTCTCTGATACTCACTACAACAAGATACAGCAGACGTCACCCCTATGCTCATTGCGTGAGTGATACGAGGAAGAATATCCAGAGATTGTGGATAATTTTCTCTGTTATCTACGGAGCGTTTCGGTGGGTGCTTGTATGGCACTACCTTGAAAAATACGGTGTCCATCCATTGATTTTCGGAACTATTGAATTGTCATCGTCGTGCGGTTATGCAATATATTCAGGCAGACTCGTGGCTGCTACGATTGATCAAGAATTATCTCGACATAAGCGCCTCGTGATACTCACGATTACGTGTTTCTTACTTCCTGATGTCTACATTTTTATGAGCGCTGGACAGATGCCACGATCCGTGATTGGGTTCATCGTGACAGCTGTGCTGTTAACTGGCATTGTAGGTGCGACGGCATTACTGCGCAGAACAAAAACTAATAGTCGACAACCTGAACTAGTTGATGCATAGCGTTACGTTTTTGCGTGCATTGTTGCGGCTGCGTCTGCATCTCGCAAAGTGAGGCTCGCAAAAATCGCACCGGCGCCGGAGATGAGCGCGGTGGCGGCAAATGCCAGTCGGTAGCCACCCAGCATTGCGGCATCAGGTCGCAGTCCGCGAGCGGAGAGGTGATTGAACCTCGATATAAAAATAGTTGATAAGACCGCTACCCCGAGTGCTGCAGACATCTGGCGCTGAGCAGAAAAAATTGCGCTAGCACGGCCGGTGTCAGATTTGGAGATGTTGGCATAGGTCGCTGCTTGTAGCGGAACAAAGGAAAATGCCATTGACATTCCGCGCAAAAGCATAAGTAGTCGAATCGTCCACAAACTTGTATCGAGAGAAATAAAAGAAAACGGAATATTTGACAGTGTCACCATGCTGAGCCCGAAAATAACTAACCGTCGTGGTCCAACTGTATGGTACAACTTGCCGACTATTTGGCTCATTGCAATCATGCCGACAGCTTGAGGAAGCGACGTTAGGCCCGATGAGAGAGCGGACTTTCCAAGCATCTGCTGCACCATTTGTGGGAATAAAAACAAAAATGAAGCAAAACTTCCGTAGGCAAGAGTATTAATGAAATTAGACGTGCGGAACATTTTTTCCCGGTACAAACGCAACGCAAGCATAGGGTGTTCAATATGTGTCTCGACCCACCCCAACGCGGCCAACAACGTAATCCCGCCAACACCTGTTACGACCACAGCGAATGAGCCCCATCCCTTCTCAGGGCCTTGAGAGAGTGCATACAGTATTCCGGCAAGGCCCGTAGCCGAAAGTAAAAATCCTGCAAGATCGAATCTTCCGGCCGTAGGTTCTTTGCTTTCTTTGAGGAAAAAGAAACCAAAGAGAAACCCAAGAAGGCCAATTGGTGCATTTACATAAAAAATCCAGCGCCAAGATGCGTGGTCAATGAGAATGCCGCCAACTATAGGGCCGAGTGCAGGAGCGATAACGGTGGGCACAATAAGAATCGTTGAAGCTCGTGCTCGTTCTGACGGTGGAAACACTCGAAACAACATTGCAGTTCCGACAGGGGTAAGCATTCCACCCCCGACGCCCTGCAAAATACGAAAAAGAATAAGTTCGAAAAGAGAGTGCGCCTGACCACATAACATGGATGCAACCGTAAAAGTGGCGAGTGCAAATAAGAAAGTTTTCTTAGTTCCGATGCGGTCTCCGATCCAGCCCGACGCTGGAATCCAAATAGCCAATGACAACAAGTAACCCAGCACCACCCATTCCATGGATGCCCGAGATGAGTTAAATTCTGCACTGAGAGTCGGTATCGCAACATTGACGATCGTGGTATCCATGATCTCAACAAATAGACCCAAGACGAACACCATTGCTACGACCCACTTGTACTCAATCTGGCGAAGTCGATTAATTATGATGGTGCGACACTACTTCCGTGAAGCGTTGACAAGGTAGTCGGGATCGTTGGGGTGACGCGAAGGTATTTCTTCCAGAATTGCGAAATGGTGGGCACTAAGTATGTGGTGCGATCCCGATAGCCCCCTGGCAACAGATGGAGTCCGTCTCGCTCATACTTCGAGAAGTGATTTGAGACGGCGTCATACCATTTTGCAACATAAAGATTGGGATACGTTGAGCGCGCTAGTAGAAGTGCTTTATTAAACTTTTGAGCTCGACGGTCGTAGTCGGGATGAAGTCTTTTGTCGTAGGCAATATTGACCCATAGCACTGGAAGTCCCTGGGCCTCAGCCATCATAAGGTCGATTGCAAACCTTGGGTACGAAGATTCCGTTCTTGACTCTAGGTCGTTGGTGCCTAAAGCAACAACGATCGCAGTGATATTGCGTGTTTTCAGTAGTCGTTTTCGAAGATCATTGGCACCACCCGTAATCGTGCGACCAATTTTGCAGTCAGCGAGAATCCTGTTCCATATGCCAAGTTCAAGTAATTTTGCAGACATCTTGCCGATTACTTCTGTGCCAATCGACAGACTGTCACCCAGAAAAAAAAGTGTTTGTGATGAGAACGTTGTCTTTGGCATGCTTGTTGTTGTCGTGGTGCTAGACGTCGTAGTCGTAGGGTCCGATAAGCGATGG
>Ga0214919_10009137_pt1 | contig 12827 bp, 11 predicted proteins | sample LL1503_MetaG_FD_177994 | JGI IMG/M metagenome (GOLD analysis project Ga0214919, IMG submission 177994) | Freshwater microbial communities from Lake Lanier, Atlanta, Georgia, United States - LL-1503 | ecosystem: Environmental > Aquatic > Freshwater > Lake | place: USA: Georgia | collected...
CGGGAAGACCTGACATGCCAGCGACTTTGACGCGTAGTTCTTTTGATTCACCGTATGTCGTTTGGTCAACAATGATTGAGCCTTGGGGAGAACCAGCTCGAGTGTCAAACAAACGTGAAGGTGTCACGCCGTTCACTGAAACAGGCGTCGCCGAATTCAAACGAAGAGCAAATTCAGAAACAGTTATGTCAGTAAAATTATTCACCAATGTTTCAACCGTTAGACCAAGGATCACTATTTGACCGTTCGGTTGAATAATGACTTGTTGGCCTATGGAAAACAAGCCAAATTCAACTTTAGCTACGCCTCCATTGCCAAAGGTTTCATCAATTGATCCGTCCTTGAGGAAGCGATATGACACGATTTGAAGAAATGGTGAGTCAGGACTGGAAGGCAAACCCCCGGTCGCCACAATTTTGCCGTCAGGCTGAATGGCTAAATCAAAAACTCCAGAGTTCGCGAGTTCATCGCCGATCAATAGTGCACTATTTGTTGCAAAGGATGAGTCTTGAATACCGTCAGCTGAAATCCGACCCAAGAAGGTGCCTTCACCCAATTGAATAGATTGGGAAAAAACTAATTGATTATCTGATTGCATCACGGCTCTGAAAGTGAAGTTTGAGACATTTTGTGAGATTGTTGACACTCCGTCAATTCCGTATGAGTTATCAACGATGCCGTCCGCAGTTAATCGGACAGCCTGATAGTTCACAGTATCGTTCTCGCTTGATTCTTGTTTTATGAAAATGAGTTTTCCATCTGATTGTTGAAAGACATTGTTAGCAAACGGATTGTTGATAGCAGATTCGTCAAGGTATGTTCCTGATTCGGCAAATGTGCTGTCTATCAGTCCGTTGATATCAAGGCGGATCATGATAAATCGTGGTTGATCTTCGGTTTGGTATGCCCCAGAGACGATTATTCCCCCGTCGTTTTGAACCATGAGATTGGTAGCGAAAACATTGCTATTCGGGAGATCGTCAAGTTGAACGAGGCCGTTGCTGCCAAATGACTGATCGAGAGTTCCGTCACTGAGGATTCGTAATAAGAAACTGGATTGGGTTCCAAGACTCGTCAACTGATTACCGGAGATTTCAATGTTGGCTGCAGAATTGAATTCATCAAAGGGGATACCAGTGACCAGTATCTTTCCGTCAGTTTGTACTTTGAAATCCGTCAAGAACGTTGGAAATCCGAGCAAGTCTGCGCCGATAAGAAGCCCATCTTGCGCAAAAGAATTATCGATAGTCCCGTCAAAGTTGAGACGCTGAAGTGAGTTTGGAAAAATATTTTCCAAGAGATTGGATCCCTCATCCTCACTCGGTTTCGTTGTAAGTCGCAGTATTTTTCCGTCTGTTTGCTCCTGGGCTTCCCGAGAAAAATACAGACTGTAGATAAAATTGAAGATACCGTTTTTCAGGTAAGGGTTAGTGCGTGTCAATCCGTCAATACCGTCATCGTCGTTGGTTCCAAAAGTATGGTCGAGTTCGCCATCTTGCACCTCTAGTGCAATTGTTGGCACGGGTTGGGGATGTGGCGCTTTCAAGGCTGTGGCCGAATGGCCTAAGGAAAGAACAGCGACACTGATGAGTCCGGCGACCGCGGTGAGATGCCGGCAAGAAATGTGTTTTGACATTTCAACAACCTACGACAATTATCCTTCGAGGAAACAATTGTCGGTGGGGTGATAACAAAGATTAATCCTGGCCATTCAAGCCAAGGACTTTTCTACATGTCTGATCTTCTCGGGGTAATGGCCACGACCAAATTCAGGTTGTTGGCGTAGAACGATTTCTAGCAACTCGTCGTGTTGTGCAGTCTCTTTCCAGGGCAACGCGATGTAAAGCGGAAGATTAAAGACACGCAAGCGATCAAGGTTTGAGTACACGCGCTTTTGATAGATGTAACGCTCGTCCCACGGCCAATTCGAAGGAGCGAAACCTGTGCCCGGATCAAGGATGCAGAGGTGCCGCAATCCAAAGCGATCGGCAACTTTGAGTTGTTCGGTGAAGAAGTCGAGCATGACCTGTATGGGGTCGGCCTTCACGAGTTCCATTTCGCGCGGATTAGGTCCCGATAAAAATGGGAGCACAATTGGTGCCTGAAAATCGGCGGCAACTTGCCACATCTCATCGTTTTGCATTCCGTCGGCAGCGTTAATGACTGTTGCTCCATGCTCGAGAGCAAGCCGCGTGACTTGCGGTTTCCACGAGTCAATGCTGAGGGGCACATTGAACTGCGCCAAGGTTTCGACGATCTCTTTGAGTCGGTCCCATTCTTCTTGCCACGGGATCACTGAAGCGTTGTCGGTTGAGCCTTGTCCACCCAGATCAATGCCGTCGCACCCGTGATTCAGGAGATATTCACCTCTCCGTCTGGCAGAAATAGCGTCAGTTGCGATTGAATCAAGGTTTAATGAGTCAGGTGAAGCGTTCACCACGCCGTACAAGAACATGTTCCGCAGGCTACGGGATGGAGTCGACATGAGCGCAGTTAAGACATTCGATCCAGCCGGATGGGACTTGGCGTACGCTTTGAGCTTGAAGGGCGACCGCACTGTGTCGGTGTGTATTCCTTGTCGTAACGAAGCACAAACCGTGGGCGACCTCATTCGAATGATCGAGCCCTCTTTGGTTGGCACGTTGGTTGATGAATTGATTGTGCTCGACGACGACTCAACAGACGGCACTGATGAAATTGCCGCTGAGGCAGGAGCGACTGTTGTCCCAGTCGATTTTGTTCATTTCTTTCACGGAGCTGCTCGTGGAAAAGGAAATGCTCTCTGGGCCAGTTTGCTGGCGAGCACGGGAGACATTGTTGTTTGGATTGATGGTGACATCACAAGTTTTACTACTGACTGGATTGTTCGTCTGGTGATGCCGTTGTTGATTGATGATGAACTCGGTTTGGTCAAGGCAAATTACGAGCGCCCATCTCACTTGGGTGGCGGTGGAAGAACAACTGAACTTGTTGCCCGGCCTTTGTTGTCGATGTACTTTCCCGAAATCGCCGATTTACAACAGCCACTTGCCGGTGAGTTTGCTGGGCGTCGCACCATGCTTGAAGCCATCCCATTCGCGACTGGTTGGGGAGTCGAAATTGGCATGTTGATCGATATGGCCGAGAAATTCGGAATTCAAAGTCTTGGTCAAGTTGATCTTGGTGTGCGATTACATCGGCATCACAAATTAGAAACCTTGGCGATTCAAGCAGCCGAGGTTGCCGCGACATTGCTCTTGCGTACTCCTTGCTCGCCTTCGTTCGCTGAAGATGTACCAATGTTGCACCGTAAAGAACTTGGTCCGTTACAACTCAATATTGGTGAGCGGCCACCAGTGAATTCGCTACCGAAAATGGCTCAGTTGCCAAATTCGGATCGCAAGTAACGCAAGAAGACAAAACCCGAGTTTTGGCAGATATGTGCAAGAGTCCATGATTCGTGGTTGAACCATTCGCCTTCGAAAATGCGAGGCGTCATTCCGCCGACAAACATCGGCGCGATCGTGAGACAAATTTCGTCAATCAAATTGGCGCGCAACATTTGATTGTTCAAACTTGGGCCGCCTTCGAGCACACAGACCGATCCTGTTAGGTCGTGCACAATTTCTTTGACGTCGCCTTCAACGATGCGAGTATTGCCAGCATCTAATAGGGCTTGTGTATTCGGCCCAAGTTCGCCAGTGGTCGACAAGACCACGAGTTGTTGGTGTTTCGGCAACGGTGAATACGTATCTTTGCGAACGGTTTGGGCACCAACGAAAACGCAATCAGCTGAACGATGAAGGTGCAAGAAAACTTCACGATCGGTTGGTCCACCTAGTTGGGCTGAGTTGCCGTCAATTGATGTCGCTCCATCGGCAGAACTAATCATCGAGAGAACCACCCACGGTCGACCGTCGTGACGAATGCGATGGGCACCGTCGTAGGCCGCAGCGACCGAGATTTCTTGGGGTCGCGGGAAGAGCATCTGCACGTCCTCTGTCTAGCGGTATTTCTGTCCAATAATTGGCGAAATTTCACAGTGCAGAGTTTCTGACACCCCGTCAGAAGGGGGGTAGGGTGAGGCTATGTATCTCGCCGAAACACCCGAACAGCAGGCACTTCGTAAGGAACTCCGTGAATACTTCGCGGCGATGTTGACGCACGAAGTACGGGCCGACTTGGGTGAATCAGGTGAAGGAAGGCCGTTGTTCCGCGAACTTGTGCGCAAACTTGGCGCCGACGGTTGGCTCGGACTCGGTTGGCCCAAAGAGTTCGGCGGCCAGGGACGCCCGGCTACCGACCAGTTCATCATGTTCGACGAAATTCAACGCGCCCATGCGCCGTTCCCGTTCGTCACGGTGAACACGGTTGGTCCGGCCATCATGGCTCACGGAACCCAAGCCCAAAAAGATCAGTACCTCACCGGAATTCTGCAGGGCGAAATCAACTTTGCAATTGGTTACACCGAACCAGAGGCTGGCACCGACTTGGCCGCTTTGCGTTGCTCGGCCGTTCTCGATGGTGACGAGTGGGTCATCAATGGCAACAAGGTGTACACCTCGGGCGCCAACCAGTCTGACTATGTCTGGTTGGCATGTCGTACCGACACAGAAGCACCCAAGCACCAAGGCATCACGTTGATCATTGTTCCGACCAACACGCCAGGCTTCGAATGGACCCCAATCGTGACGGTTGGTGGCGTTATGACGACTGCGACCTACTACACCGATGTTCGCGTTCCGAAAGAAAATGTCATCGGCGAAATCAATGGCGGTTGGAAGCTCATTACGATGCAGCTCAATCACGAGCGCGTTGGTTTAGCAGCGTTGTCGGGCTTGACCGAACGTTTGTTAGATGACGTCACCACCTGGTGTCGAGTGACGCCAAGCGGAACTGGCAACGATCAAAAGATGATCGATGTTCCGTGGGTACAAGCCGATCTCGCGAAGAGTCACGCACTTCTTGATGCGATTCGATTGATGACCTGGAAGTTGGCCAAAGCTGTTTCTGATAACACGCTCGGACCGGCCGAAGCATCTGGCGTCAAAGTCTTCGGTACTGAGAAGGCTGTTGAGGTCTATCGAATTCTGCAAGGAATTCTTGGCCCCGTGTCGCACTTGCGAGAAGGATCTGAAGGCGCAGTCATCCATGGTGAAGTTGAACGTGCTGCTCGCGCTGCACAGATCAACACCTTTGGTGGCGGCGTGAATGAGATTCAGCGCGAATTGGTGGCAACGGCCGGTTTAGGACTCGTGCGCTCAACTCGATAAATGTGATTCAGCTGATGCGCTGAATGATGGTTGCTGTGGAAACAGCGCCACCGCAACACATGGTGATCAAAGCGAACTCTTTGTCGGTGCGCTCAAGTTCATGCAGAGCGGTTGTGATGAGGCGGCTACCGGTTGAACCAACCGGGTGACCAAGAGCAATTGCCCCACCGTTGACATTGACCTTTGACATCAAATCATCGCGGCTGACGCCGTGAACTTGGGCCCAACTGAGAACCACGCTGGCGAATGCTTCGTTGATTTCAACGATGTCAATATCTTTCATCGTCATGCCCGAGTCTTTGAGAACTTTTTCAGTTGATTGAACCGGACCATCAAGGTGGTAATACGGTTCGGCACCAACGAGACATTGCGAGACAATGCGGGCACGGGCTTTGAGTCCTTCACCCTTGGCGCGATCAGCATCCATCCACAGCACGGCGGCCGCACCATCGCTAATTTGGCTGCTGTTACCAGCTGTGTGGCGTCCGCCAGGCATGACGGGATTCAAACTGGCCAACTTCTCGGCGGTTGTTTCACGAAGTCCACCATCGCGAGTAACAAGAATGGTGTTGCCTTCAGCATCGGTGACCTCGATCGGAATGATCTCTCGCTCAAAGCGACCTTCTTCGGTGGCGCGGATGGCCTTTTGTTGCGAAATAAGACCGAGGTAATCGACGTCTTCGCGGGTTAACCCACGGCGATCAGCAATGCGCTCAGCTGCGCCGAATTGGTCGGGCATATCAAGAGCAAAATCGCCAGGCTTTGAACTGCCGTTCACAAATGTGACATCAGCGCCTTCACCGAGTCGGGGTACGTTGGCACCGAGCCAAACTTTGCTCATGTGCTCGACTCCACAAGCCATGCCCGAGTCGATGACGCCAGCGTGAATCATGTTGTGGATCATGTGGTTGGCTTGCTGGCTTGATCCGCACTGACAATCAATTGTTGTTGCGGCTACCTGCCAGGGCAGTCCTTCGTTGAGCCATGCAGTACGTGACACGTTGCTGGCCTGTTCGCCGGCTTGGGTGACACAGCCACCGATGATTTGGCCAAGCGAAATTGGGTCAAGACCAGCGCGCTGCAATACTCCGTTTTGCACTGCGCCGAGCAACTTGACGGCGTGAAGGTCGGCGAATGCGCCGTTGCGCTTACCAATTGCTGAACGACCAGCTTCGATGATAACGGGATTGGCCATGATGACTCCTTGAATTGAAATTGATGAAATTTTTTAGCGAGCTTGTAGTTGAACTGGGAGAGTTTTAATTCCGTGAATGAAGCTTGAACGTAACTTGCGAACTTCGCCCGTGAGTTCAATGCGATCAATGCGCTTAGCCATTTCTTCGAACAAGATGCGCATTTCGAGGCGGGCCAAGTTTGCACCGAGGCAGAAGTGGGGACCGCCGCCACCAAAGGTGACGTGAGGGTTGGGATTGCGCGTGATATCGAACTTGAACGGATCCTTGAAAACAGAATCGTCACGGTTGGCTGACGGGTAGAGCATGGCGACTGCTTCGCCCTCTTTAATCTGCACGCCGTGAAGTTCAACATCGCATACTGCAGTGCGGCGGAAGTTGTTGACGGGAGTTCCCCAACGAAGAATTTCTTCAACAGCAGTTGTCACCAAACTTGGATCGTTCTTCAACAGGTTCCACTGATCGGGGTTTTCAATCATGGCCAGAACACCGTGACTGATTCCGTTACGGGTGGTCTCGTTGCCAGCAACAGCGAGCAGCAACATAAAGAGGTCGAATTCGTGTTCGGTGAGAACGTCGCCATCGTGTTCACTAATCAAAGTGGTAATGATGTCGTCTTTAGGTTCAAGCTTGCGTTGTGCCGCGAGTTCATTGGAGTACATGTACAACTCGGCGGCGGCAATTTGAGCGTCTTCTGGCGCACCAGCAAAATCGGGGTCGGTGGTGCCAATCATGGTGTTTGACCAGTGGAAAACCTTGCGACGGTCTTCAACCGGAATGCCCACAAGTTCGGCGATCGCAATGAGCGGAAGTTCGGCTGACACTTTGTCGACGAAATCGAGGTTCTTCTCTTGTAGGGCTTCGTCAATGAGTTGAATGGCGACTTCGCGAAAGTGCTCTTCGAGCATGCGCATTGCCTTGGGAGTGAAACCACGGTTGACCAAACTCTTCAAGCGGGTGTGTTCGGGAGGGTCAAGATCAATCATCAAGCGGGCGAGTTCAAGATCGGGTCGATCTTGATTCATCAATGAACCCTTGGCGCCAGATGAGAACGTTTGGAATTTGCGACTCACTTCAACAATGTCAGCATGACGAGTCAGTGCCCAGAACCATTCGGGGTAACCCTGTTCAATTCCACGGTGACGCACAATTGGAGCGTCGTTGCGAAGACGAGTGAGTAGTTCATGTGGCGGGCCGTTGCGATAGGCATCATTAGAAATGACATCAAGTGAGTCAAAACTCAAATCTGAATTGGTGTCTTGGCTCATCGGTCTACCCCCAGAATTAGCCCGCTTGTGGGCACACCCGTGCCAGCAGTCACGAGAACATTTTCAACCTTATCTACCTGATTGACACTTGTGCCACGGATCTGCCGGACCGCCTCGGCGATGCCGTTCATGCCATGGATGTATGCCTCGCCGAGTTGACCACCATGGGTGTTAATGGGGAGCCGCCCACCAATTTCAAGGGCGCCATCCTTGATGAAATCTTTGGCCTCACCGCGGCCACAAAAGCCAAACTCTTCGAGTTGCATCAAGACGTACGGTGTGAAGTGGTCGTACAAGATTGCAGTCTGAATATCAGCAGGAGTCAGACCAGATGACGTCCATAATTCGTCGGCGACAACTTTCATTTCGGGGAGTTGAGCGATGTCGTCACGGAAGAACGAAGTCATGGTCCATTGATCGACGCCGGCACCTTGTGCACCAGCAACGATTAATGCGGGAGCATTGGGCAAATCACGAGCGCGTTCGGCGCTAGTCACAACGAGTGCTTGCCCGCCGTCGCTTTCTTGACAGCAGTCGAGCAGGTGCAACGGATCGACAATCCAACGGCTGGCTTGGTGATCTTCGAGAGTGATGGGATCGTTGTAAAACCACGCTGCAGGGTTGTTGGCAGCATGACGTCGACCGGCGACAGCAACGCGACCAAAATCGGAAGAAGTTGCGCCATAAAGATGCATGTATCGACGCGCGACCATTGCCACCCAGCTTGCGGGAGTGAGTTGACCCGCAGGGGTGGTCCATGAGAACTGAGCGCGTTCGGCGGTTGCGGCATTGAGGAGGTCTTGAACTCCGGCGCCAAATCGACGACCACTTCGTTCGTTGAACGCGCGATAACAAACAACTGCATCGGCAACTCCGGTAGCGACGGCCATCGCGGCCATCACGATGGTGCCGCACGCAGCGCCGCCGCCGTAATGCACGCGACTGAAATGACGCAAACTGCCGATGCCTACGTGGCGAGCAATTTCAACATCGGGATTGTTGTCGGTTGAATAGGTGACCATGCCGTCGATGTCTGATGGCTTCAAGCCGGCATCGGCGATCGCTGCGGCAACTGCTTCGCTTGCCAAACTCATTTCGCTTCGACCAGAGTCTTTGGAAAACTCTGTTGCTCCGATGCCAACGATCGAAGCTTTACCTCCGAGTTGATTGCCTGGACGATTGATGCTCATGGCAAAACCACCTCAACAGTTGCATTCATGTGATCGCCCATCGAGTTTGAGCCTTTGACTGCGACTGTGACCACTTTGTTGGCATCATCCTTTGCCATGACTGATCCGGTGATCACCATGGTGTCGCCTGGGTAGTTGGGGGCACCTAACCGAACTTTGACCGAACGAATAAATGAGTTGGGTCCAGCCCAGTCGGTGACAAAACGTCCGACGAATGCATTCGATGTGAGGATATTCATGATGATGTCTTTTGATCCACGTTCGGCTGCGATGGATGGGTCGTGGTGCACGACTTGATAGTCACGTGTCGCGATTGCTGTGGAAACAATCAACGTTCGAGTAATTGGAAGGTCGAGAGGTGTTAACTCGTCGCCAATAGTGACGTTGGCGAATGATCGAGTGGCGGGAAGAGTTGACATATCAGGCTCGTTTCACGTGCGGGCAATTAAATTGCCGAGTCGAGCGAGGTGCGAACTCGCAGATCCAAGAACACTGGCTAATTGAATGCCCCACAAGAAATAGCGGTGTACGGGGTAATCGACATCGGCGCCGATTCCGCCGTGAAGGTGTTGGGCTGCCGTGACAACTTGTTGAGCGCCTTCGCTTGCCCAATAGGCGGCAACCGCAACGTCGCGACGGGCATCAAACCCTTCGGCGAGGCGCCATGCCGCATTGAGTGCAGTTACTCGCATCGCTTCGGTTGTGATGTATCCGTCAGCTGCTCGTTGAGTTGTCGCCTGAAAAGCAGCGAGTGGCTTACCAAATTGACGGCGTGAAGAGAGGTGTGTCGAAACATAGGCGAGTGAACCTTCGGCGACACCTACTTGAATTGCGGCAAGGGCAGTGAGTGAATGCTCAAAAACTGAACGCAATGCTTCACGATTATCGATGTCGCTTCCATGACCCAGAATGTCAGACACAGAAATTGTGCAATCAAACGAAAGGTGGGCTTGTGGTTCGTGATTTGTTGTCTTCACTTCGGTTTTCGAAATACCGCTCAATGAAAGATCAACAATTGCTACTCCGACGTCATTGCTTGATGTTCCTGCAAACGTGACAGGTACCAAGACGAAGTGAGCGTGCTGAGCAAACGGAACGGCGGGTTTGTAACCATGCAACTTCACTGAGTCACCGCTGATAGTGGCGGTCACCGTGGGTCGCATGACATCGTTGGCGCCAGATTCGGCGAGCGCGATCGTAAAGATTGTTTCGCCACTAGCAAGGTCGGGCAAAAGATTGCGTTGTTGGTCGGGTGAACCAAAGTCGGTGAGTGCAAGTGCACTAACCCCTGTTGTCCATAACGGGACGGGGGCAACGTAGCGACCTTGTCCCATCAGCGCAAGTGAAAGTTCGACCCCGCCGAAACCGCTTCCACCAAACTCTTCGGGCACGCACAAGGCCTGAATTCCACTGTTGGCAAGTTGCTGCCACATATCGCGATCAAAGCCATCGCCCTTTTCGGCAACTTTGACTCGCTCAACAGTCGACTGACCTTCAAAAATTTGAAGAGCGAGATCTTTGATGACTTGCTGTTCTTCGGACAGATCAAAATTCATGAGGTGGCTCCGGTGTTGCTAGTCGAAACGAGAATGGCGAAAGGAAGTTTCATATCGGGGTCAGTGGCGCGGATCTCGATACGAACGCGAGCACCAACAACAAGAGCATCAAGGTCGGTGTCGGCAGAGTTCATGATCATGCGCACTTTGTTGTTGCCAGGCTTACCTGCATGAGAGATTGACGGATCAATGTCAACTAGCAACACGGGGAGCGGGTAATCAAAACTTGGAACCTGCGGATAATGCGCAATCACAAAACTATGAATGGTGCCCGACAGCGGCATCTCAACTTTGTCCCACTTCAATGAATGACAGGTGGGGCACATCGGTCCAGTGGGAAAGCGCACCTCGCCACATTCGGCGCACGCTTGCGAATACAAAACACCATCGTTGAGGCCGTCGAAGTACCACTGGTTGTCATGAGTAGTTGCGGGGCGAGGGCGAAGTGCTTTGGGCTTAGCGGCTGGGGCCTTGGCTTTAGGTTGAAAACGGAAAATGCGAAAGAGCATTGATCCAACGAGTTCATTTTTTGCGTCGTAATAGTCTTGCCGAGTGCTGACGAAATGACCGGTGCCAAGACCAGTGGTTTTCTCGTCGCTGATTGAGTCAATCACTGTGCGCATCGTGAGTTGATCTCCGGGGCGAAGGTAACGGACGTAGGTCTGTTCACTATTTGTGCCAACAACACTGGTGAAACCACGTGAGAACAACAGTTGATTCATTTTTTCGTATGGGCCGTCGCCAGTGCGTGCTGGTCCGTCTATGCCGTTCATGACCCAGGCTTGCAACATTGTGGGAGGTGCAACGATCCCGCCATGAATTGTTTGTTTTGCTAATTCGGCATTTGTGTAAACGGGGTTTTTATCGCCAACCGCTTCGACGAGGTGCCGAATCATGGGGGCGTTGATTTCGTCAGGCGCTGGAGTCGGCGCGCCGATTTCAAGACCAACATAGGTTTGCAGTTCGCTAAAAAATGCAGCCTTCGCTTCAGGTGTTGCGTCAACGATGATGTCAGAAGTTGTGTTGCTCATAGTGATTCTCTTTCATCCGACTTTGTTCGACACACGCCACGGCAGGTCTTTGTCGAGTTGAGGTTCGCGCGGCAAGCCAAGACCACGTTCGGCAATGATGTTGTGTTGAATTTCGTCAGTGCCGCCACCGATGCGAATCGCAAACTGGCCGAGTAAGTGTTGACCCCATTGGTTGTCTTCGGGTGCATCGTCGGCCCAGAGCATCGCGCCAGCCCCAAGAATTTCGGTAGCTAATTCGGCGGTGAGGCGCCAATGATTTGCATAGGCCAATTTGAGCGTGAGTGCTTCGGGTCCGGGCATGCGCATTTGGCTCATCGCTGTGCGCATGCGAAAACCCATGTAGCGAAGAGTCTCGGCGCGTGCATGGGCTTGAGCGAGTCCTTGACGAATATTGAGATCGCCAGATAGTCCGCGTTGTTGAGCAAGTTGAATCAATTGATCAACCGACCAGGTTCCGCCTGAACCGATGTGGCTGCGTTCATTCATCAACGTGGTCTGAGCGCCCTTCCAGCCAGCATTGATGTCGCCGATGATGTTTGTGTGAGGAATGCGGACATCGGTGAGAAATGTTTCATTGAAGTGCTGCACGCCAGTGATCTGGGTGATCGGGCGAACATCGATGCCGGGGGACTTCATATCCAAAATGAAATACGTGATGCCAGCATGCTTGGGCAATTCGACATCGGTGCGGGCCAACAAAATTGCGTAGTCGGCGAACTGACCAAAGCTGGTCCAAACTTTTTGTCCGTTGACTACCCAATCATCACCGTCGCGCACTGCACGAGTTCCGAGTGACGCCAAGTCGCTGCCCGAACCAGGTTCGCTGAACAGTTGGCACCAGACTTCTTCGCCCTTCAAGATGGGGGCGAGGTGTTGCTGTTGTTGTTCGGGAGTTCCGTGGGCAATAAGCGTTGGTCCAACCATGCCAATCGAAACTGCAAAGGCGCCCGTCGCAACATCGAATTGCGACATCTCTTCAGCAAAGATCGCCGACTGAATGGCACTCGCGCCACGTCCGCCATATTGCTTGGGCCACGTGATGCCAGCCCAGTTGTTGTCGTACAACACGCGCTGCCAATCGCGGCAAGCTTGCATGTGTCCAGCGAGGTCGCGAGTGTGGTCGGCAGACTTGCCCTCGTGTGAGTCGCGGCGGTGTGCATGAGCCTCAAGCCAAGCGCGGGCCTCGGCTCGAAAAGCGGCTTCTTCTGGCGTGTCCCCAATATGCATGAAAGCGATGATCCCCGTGGAAAAGAGGCAGGCGACGAGCGTCTGCTGGTTTCTGACAGTCTGTCAGAAACCGACCCGACCTCACCTAACCGCGCTCACGATCGACGAGT
>Ga0214919_10009139_pt1 | contig 12824 bp, 11 predicted proteins | sample LL1503_MetaG_FD_177994 | JGI IMG/M metagenome (GOLD analysis project Ga0214919, IMG submission 177994) | Freshwater microbial communities from Lake Lanier, Atlanta, Georgia, United States - LL-1503 | ecosystem: Environmental > Aquatic > Freshwater > Lake | place: USA: Georgia | collected...
CCGCCTTTGGTGCCAAAGGGGACTGCAACAGATAGGTGGGGTGGTTTTGTTAGCACTCAACCCCAGCGAGTGCTAATGATAACGGTTTTTCCGGATTTTTCAAGGTGGTCGGCGGCGACAAAGCCACTGAAAAGGCGCGGGAAGGGTCAAAAATCGGCTCCGGTCTTTAAATTCAGCCGCCTGCCTGCCACTCCTTTTTAGCGTAGCCGTAATTCAAGGGCGCGGCCACCAGGCCGGGCAGGCCGAACCAGGCTTCGCCGATAAACATCACGGCCATCAGCTCCCAGGAAGCGGTGTTGGTGTGTTTGCACAAGACGCGGGCATTGATGGCGTACTCGGCCTTGTGGATGACGGCCAAAAACACCAGGCAAGCAATGCCGACGAGGACTGACACCGACAAACCTGCCAGGGTGAGCATGGCGTTGCACAGTCAGTCCTCCCTGCGCTGCTGGCGGGCAAAGCGCACCAACACCATCACCAAAACCAGCGCCAGCACATATTGCGGTTGGCGGCTTTCAGCGTAGTCGAGCGGCGCGTCCAGCAATTGGTACAAAGTTAGCGCCAGCACAGCGGCCAGGGCACGCATCTGCCAGCCTCGAGGCGCAAAAAACCCAGGCCCCAGCCGCTGCAAAAGCGGGTGCCCGATGGCCGCAGCCCACACACCAAGGCAGGCTCCCACCACCACATCCCCCGGCCAATGCGCGCCCAGCGCGATCCGCGACAAGCCCACCATTGCAGCCAGCAACCACAGCCACACAAAGCGGCGTCGCCGCTCGGCATCGATCGCAAAATAAATACTACCCGCCACGGCAAATGCGGTCAGCGTATGGCCTGAAGGCATGGAGGCCAGCTCCATCGGCTCGCCCACGATACGGATTTGTGCGTGTTCAATCAGACCGGCGGGGCGCGGACTGAATAACCATTCCTTGCCGATTCGCGCCATGATCACCCCCACCGGTACGGCGCACAACCAGGCCCACACGAAGCGCGGCGCAAATACCAGCAAGGGCGAAGTCAGCGCCAGCACGCCCCAGGCGTTGCCTCCTAAAGAAATGGCGGCCCAGGCGACAGCAGGCACCACAGCGCAAGCCTGATTGATGGCCAGAAACAAGCCGGGCTCCCACCAATGCAGCCACAGGGGAGCAGCAATTACCAACACCACTAGCGGCAACCACCAACGCGCGCTCATGGCCCGGGTTCCCGGTTGCGCGGCCGCGGATCACCGGCCCAGCCGTGGCAAGCGTAAAACCGAAAACGCGCCACCGGTGCGCCGCCATGCCGGGCATCCAAGGTGTCTAGCAACTGGCAATCAGCAAAGCCGTGCGGCCCCAGCGGGGTCTCAAAAGCCAGCAATGAGTTGTCCACTAACAGCGTGCTCGCCCCCACGGGCAAATCACCAGCCCAGATCGAAAACTGGCTGAATCCTGTATCCAGCACATGCACCGGCACAGGGCGGACAACCCAGCCAAGGCGGCTGGCCAAAGTCCAGTTTTGCACCGACACGCTGGTAAGGCCCTGCGTCTTCGCAAGGCTGGCGGCGCGTACTCCGGCCTGCTCCCAGCCATACAGTTCGGCGAAGGGGTTGGCGCCCACCGCCGTGTTGTCCCACGTCCGCGGAAACAGCGGCGCGCCAGCGTTCACCATCAACCATAACAATGCGGCGCAAGCTAAGCCTTGCAGCATGACCAGCACGGCCAAGACCCGGGCGCGCACGCGCTGACGGCCCCGGTCGCCATGGCCATAGCGGTAGCGCGCCAGCGCCACGCCGGCAAAGGGCGCGAGCGCCACCCAGGCCGGTGCCGTCCAATGCGGCAAGCTGCTACCCCCGCCAGCCAAATAGGCCAGCACCAGCCAAGGCACAGCAAAAAACAGTCGCAGTGCGGCCTGCTTGCTATGCCCCCACAAACCCCACAGCAGCAAAGGCCCGAAGGCTAGCAACTGCACGAGCGCAAAACGAATCACCTCGGTAATGCTCCAGCCACTGCCTGCGCCATGATTGACCTGATACTCAAAAGACACCCACTCGTGCTGCGCATTCCAGACCAGCACCGGGGACACCATCAGCAGCGCCAGCAAGACGGCCAGCAAGGGCCAAGGGGTACGAAAGACGCGTAAACCGTGGGCGGAAAAAAGGCACAGGCCTGAAGCCAAGGCCATGAAAATTGCCGTGTATTTACTCAAGCCCGCCAAGCCCAGCAAACAGCCCCATGCAAGCCAAGAGGCCACCTGCGACAGGCTGTCAGGTCGCATCAATCGAAGGGTTTGGCCCATTAGCAAAACGGTGAAAAACATGAGCAAGGTATCGGGCACCAAGCCGATGCCCAGCGCATGCAGCAAGGGGGCTAAGGCCAGCGCAGCCAGCGCCCACAAACCGGCATCGCCTGCGTGGCCAAAATTACTGGCGCCTTGTAGGTACTCGGCAAGCCGGTATACGGCCAACACCGTGCCCAGCCACAAAAGTCCGGGCACTAAGCGTAAGAAGACCACCGGCGCATCCAAGGTCACCAAAGGCCATTGCATCCAACCAACCAAAGGGGGATGGTCAAAATAACTCAGCGCCGGGTGGTAGGCGTACAAAAGGTAATGGGCCTCGTCCACCGACAAACCGATGTAGCCGGCCACCACCGAGTGCAGCAAGACCAAAGCCGCCAACAATGCGCTATGGCGCGGGTGCTGGCCCAGCGCGCGCAAGCCTTGGTGAATCAATGCCGGCACAATCAATTTTTCTCAGAAGAATGCATGCCGCAGTCTAAACTGCCGCCTCGCAGCTGGGGCAAATCCCCACGACCCGAAACGACCTCGATAGCAAAGGAAACCCATGCCCACCTACCACGTTGAAATGATCGAAGGCCGCACGCTGGAGCAAAAGAAAAAACTGGTGCAGGAAATTACCCGCGTCAGCGTCGAAGTGCTGGGCGGTTCGCCCGGTTCGGTGGACGTGATCATCACCGACATCAAGGCCGAAAATTGGTCTACCGGCGGCAAGCTCTGGAGCGAGCCGCGCGACTAAAGCGCCGCAATCGCTCAGGCTGCCGCGGCGGCCTCTAGCGCATCGACAAACATGGCCGGAACGTCAAAGCCAGTCTGGTCGGTGATCTCCTGAAAACAGGTCGGACTGGTGACATTGATTTCGGTCAAGTGCGTGCCGATGATGTCCAGCCCCACCAGCAAGAGGCCGCGTGCCGCCAGTGTCGGGCCCATGGCTTGCGCCATGGCACGGTCGGCGTCGTTCAAGGGCTGGGCCACACCCAGGCCACCGGCCGCCAGATTGCCGCGCACCTCGCAACCCTGCGGAATGCGCGCCAGGCAGAATGGCACAGGCACTCCGCCAATCACCAGCACGCGCTTGTCACCTTGCGCAATTGCGGGTAAAAACTTCTGCACCATCAGGCTTTGTGCGCCCTCGCGATTTAGCGTCTCGATGATGCTGCCCAGGTTCAACCCGTCCGCCTTGACGCGGAAAATGCCCATGCCACCCATACCGTCCAGCGGTTTCAAGATGATGTCCTGGTGCTCGGCATGAAAGGCGCGCACCGCTTGCGCATCGCGGGTCACCAGCGTGGGGCCAATGTGTTGCGGGAACTCCATGATGGCCAGCTTCTCGGGGTGGTCGCGCAAGGCGCGCGGCTTGTTAAACACCTTGGCGCCTTCGCGCTCGGCTTGTTCCAACATATGCGTGGCATAAAAATATTCGCTGTCAAAAGGCGGGTCTTTACGCATGATCACGGCGTCAAAGCTATGCAGCGCCAGCACTTCGCTCGGCTGTTCTTCAAACCAACGATCGGACTGCCCGGTCAGGGTGATGCGCCGCGTTTGCGCCTGCACCACGCCACCTTGCTGCCAAAGCAACTGGCGCGGCTCACAAGCGGCGATCTGATGGCCGCGCCGCTGCGCCTCGCGCATCATGGAAAAAGTAGTGTCCTTGTACGTCTGAAAAGACTCCAACGGGTCGGCAACAAACAAAATCTGCATCAAGAAATTCTCCGGGAATAGATCCTGGCGCTCGGCTCATGCACCAGGCTGGGAAGGGCGAGCGCTTTGGGCGCAAGCGCCTGCGCTTTAGGCCTTGCGTGGCCGGTAGTGTTGCACAGCCAGCGCCAGGCTGCCGGCCAGCAAGCCCCAAAAGGCGGAGCCTACGCCGCCGATCACCACGCCGCTTAAGGTAATCAAAAAGGTCACCATGGCCGCCTCGCGGTCTGACTCCTTGTGCAAAGCACTGGCCAATCCATTGCCGATGGTGGCCATCAAGGCCAGGCCGGCGATAGCCACAACCAGGGCCTGCGGAAAGGCACTAAGCATCGCCATGATGGTGGCGCCAAACAAACCCAGAGCGATGTAGATCAGGCCGCAACATACCGCAGCGGTGTAGCGACGCGCCTTGTCCGGATGCGATTGCGGGCCCATACACATCGCGGCGGTGATGGCGCTTAAGTTCAGCGAAAACGCACCAAAGGGGGCGAAGACTAAAGTGGCAACGCCCGTCATGGTCAGGATGCGCGAGATCGGCAAACCGGCATCGCCTCCGTTTGCCCGCTCGTCGCCAAAACCGCAGGCCTTGATGGCGGCCACCCCGGGCATGTTTTGCGAAGCCATCGTCACCACAAACAAAGGCAAAGCCAGACTAACCATGGCCGACCAAGTAAATTCAGGCGCCACATAGACCGGCCAGGTAAGGCCGGTGGGAATCACTACGTTAGAAAACTCGCCCTGCCCGGCAACAAACAAAATCGCAAACAAGAGCGTCAGCGGCACAGCGTACAAAGGCATGAAACGCCGACCCAGCAAATATGTGAACAACATCAGTAGCACTAAAGGCAATGCAGTTTGGGCGGCGGCAAAGCCTGCTATGCCAAAGCGCGCCAGCACACCGGCCAACAAGGCGCTGGCGATGCTCAGGGGAATGCGCTTGGTCAAGGCCTCAAACCAACCGCTGGCGCCGATCAGCACAATCAATGCTGCGCTAGCCATAAACGCGCCCACCGCTTGGCCCATGGTGAAACCGCCAGCCAAGCCAGCGCTGGCCAATACCGCAGCGCCGGGCGTGCTCCAGGCCACCATCACCGGTTTGCGAATCATTAATGATGGTATGGCGGTGGTCAGGCCCATACCGATGCTGATGGCCCAGACCCAGGAGGCTAGCATTTCCTGTGTTGCGCCAAAGGCTTGTGCGGCCTGAAACACGATGGCAATTGAGCTGGTAAAGCCTACCAGCACCGCCACAAAACCGGCAGTAAAAGTGGACCAACTCAGGTCTTTGAAAAATTGCACGGTGGGCTAAATTTCTATCTTGGAACCCATCTCGACCACCGAGTTGTTGGGCAGGTTCAAAAAGTCGGCCGCGCTGCTGGCGTTGTGGTGCATCTGGGCGAATAGCTTTTCGCGCCAGGGCGCCATGCCCTCGCCCAAGACAGGCACCACGGTATCGCGAGACAGGAAAAAACTCGTGGACATCGGCTCCAGGCTCACGCCCCGGCCTTTGAGTTGCTGCAAGGCCTTGGGAACGTCTGGATCATTTTTAAACCCATAGTGAATCAGCACCTGCCAACAGTCATGGCCTAGGCGTTCTATTTCGATGCGTTTATCCAAGCCGATCCAGGGTACTTCATGGTTGCGCACGGTCACAAACAGGTTGGTCTCGTGCAGCACCTTGTTGTGTTTCAAGTTATGCAAAAGCGCATTGGGCACCGTACCCACCGCAGCGGTCAGGAACACGGCCGTACCTTCCACGCGGGCGGGTGGGCTGATAAACACCGAGTCTAAAAATCCCCGCAAATCCATCGCGTCGGCCTTGATTTTGGAGTTGAGCAAGGCGCGTCCGTCTTTCCAGGTTCCCATGAGCACGAAGACCACAGCGCCAATGGCTAGGGGGAACCAACCACCATCGAACAGTTTGAGCAAATTGGAGGCCCAAAACATAAAGTCCACTGCAAAGAAAAAGCTGGTGGCCAGCAGGCACAAGGCCAGCGGATAGTGCCAGCGGTAACGGATGACGAAGAAGGTCAAGATAGTGGTAATCAGCATATCGGTGCATACCGCAATGCCATATGCCGCCGCCAGATTGCTGGAAGACTTGAACATGCCCACGGCCAGCACAATCACCACAAACAAGCCCCAGTTCACCGAAGGGATGTAAATCTGCCCGGCCTCGCGCGCGCTGGTATGGATCAGGTTTAGGCGCGGCAGGTAGCCAAGTTGCATCACCTGCTTGGTCACGCTGAAGGCGCCGGTAATCAAAGCCTGCGACGCAATCACTGCTGCCGCTGTCGCCAGTACCACCAAGGGGATTAGCGCCCAGTCCGGAGCCATCATGTAAAAAGGGTTTTTGACCGCAGCTGGGTTGGCCAGCAATAAAGCCCCTTGGCCGAAATAGTTGAGGGTCAGCGATGGCATCACCACCGAAAACCAGGCCAGACGGATCGGCTTTTTGCCAAAGTGTCCCAGGTCTGCATACAAGGCTTCGGCACCGGTCACGCACAAGACCACCGCTCCCAGCAAGATAAAGGTCACGCCCGGGTTCTCCCAGACAAAGACCGCAGCGTAATGCGGGCTAAGCGCTAGCAAGATCGAAGGGTTGGCTGCGATATGAAACACACCTAGGGCGCCGATAACTGCAAACCACACTAAGGTGATGGGTCCGAAAAATTTGCCTATACCGGTGGTGCCCCGCTTTTGCACCCAGAACAGGCAGAACAAAATCACCAGCGTTAGCGGCACCACGTACTTCACAAAACGCGGCGAAATCACTTCCAAACCTTCGACTGCACCCAGCACCGAAATCGCTGGGGTAATCACACCATCACCGTAAAACAAACAGGTGCCGAAAATACCCACGTTCAGCAGGACGCGGCGCAGCACCGGTTTGTCCTTTACCGCTTGCGATGCCAAAGCCAGCATGGCAATTAAGCCGCCTTCGCCCGCATTGTCAGCGCGCAGCACCAACACCACGTATTTGAGCGAGACGATGATGGTCAGCGTCCAGAAAATCATGGACAAGATGCCATACACATTGTCCGGAGTGAAGGGCACATGCCCGGAGCCGAATACCTCTTTGAGCGCGTACAGCACGCTGGTGCCGATGTCGCCATAGACCACGCCAATGGCGCCAACGGTCAAGGCCGTGAGAGATGATTTTTGTGAAGACACAAGTTGCACCGGCCGCAGACGCGGCGCGGATTCGGTTGCCGCGGGGAGCGCCATTGTGCTACGGCAAACCCCTGATTTGGGTTACAACGCGCGCCCAACGCTAAAAATATGTTGCAATGCAGCAAGAGAAGTCGCTGCCACGACCGATCCCGCCTCTTGCAAGGCGGGCTATTCGCCGTCGTCGGCCAGCGGGTCGGTGGATTCGAGTTCGTAGCTGCCGGCCAACATGGCCAGGCGTCCCACCACGCCGTACATATAAAAACGGTTGGGCTCGCTGGCCCCGGGGCGCACCCCTAGCTGCGGCAGCTGGGTGCTGGGCCCGAAGGCCAGCGGCACGTACAAAGAGCCGGGAGCGCTCAGGTTTTCGTCCTCGCCGCGATCGGCGTGGATACGGTAAAAGCCGCCCACCACATAGCGGTCCATCATGTACACCACCGGCTCGGCCACGGCATCATTCATGCGCTCGTGGGTGAGTACACCTTCTTGCACGATCAGCTGGTGCAAGCCGCTGCCCTGCGTCTGCGCCGCCTGGGTGCGCGCCACTAGCTCGGGCACTTGCTTAGCGTCGCGCACCGTCATCAAGCCCATGCCGCTGCTGCTGTTGTCGGCCTTGACGATGACAAAAGGCTTTTCCTTGATGCCGTATTCCTTGTATTTGCGGCGCACTTTGCTCAAGGTAGAGTCCACCCGCGCGCTTAGGGCGGCTAGGCCTTTAGCGTCGGTCAGATCGACATCGCCGCAACTCTCGTAAAGCGGGTTGATCAGCCAAGGGTCGATGCCGGTCAGCTTGCCAAAGCGTTTGGCGATTTCTTCGTAGCAGGCGAAATGCGTGCTTTTGCGCCGCACCGCCCAGCTGGCGTGCAGCGGCGGCAGCAGGTATTGCTGGTGTAAGTCTTCCAAAATGCCAGGGATGCCCGCCGCCAGGTCGTTGTTCAGCAAGATGGTGCAAGGGTCAAAGTCCTTGACGCCGATGCGTCCTTTGTTGCGCAGCACCGGCTCTAGGGTGATGCTTTCGCCGCCAGGCAAGTCGATGACCGTGCTTTTCTTGAGCTCTGGGCTGATGGAACCAATGCGAACATTGAGCCCCGCCATATGGAATATGCTCCGTAGCTGGGCTAGGTTGCTCAGATAAAAAGTGCTGCGGATGTTGTGCTCGGGGATGATGAGCAGGTTGCGCGCCTCGGGGCAGATTTTCTCGATGGCCACCATCGCCGCCTGCACCGCCAGCGGCAGCATCTCGGGCGTCAGGTTGTTCCAGCCATTGGGATAAAAGTCGGTATCTACCGGTGCCAGCTTGAAGCCGGCATTACGCACATCCACCGAGGTATAAAAGGGCGGCGTGTGCTCCATCCACTCTAGCCGGAACCAGCGCTCAATCGCCGGCATGGTGTCCAGCAGGCGCTGCTCCAGTTCATTGATGGGGCCGGTCAAGGCGGTAACGAGGTGGGGGACCATAGTGTGCGACTGTAATGCGGAGTCTAGGGCCGATTCTGTCAGGCCGACATGACAGAGGTGGTGCAGTTAGCCAAAAATACAAGAGCTTCCTACTGCGCGCAGGGCCCGATGAAGCAAATTGAACCGCCTGGTAAGCGGAGAACCAGTCGGCGGCGGCAGATTAGCCCCGCACTTCCCCTTGCCCCAGCACCACGTATTTGAGCGAGGTCAGCCCCTCAATACCCACCGGGCCGCGGGCGTGGAATTTGTCAGTCGAGATGCCGATTTCGGCGCCCAAGCCGTATTCAAAGCCATCGGCAAAGCGGGTGCTGGTATTGACCATGACGCTTGCGGAGTCCACCTCGCGCAAAAAGCGCTGGGCGTGCATATGGTCGCGGGTGAGAATGGCGTCGGTATGGTGGCTGGAATAGTGGTTGATGTGCGCAATCGCAGCGTTCAGACCGTCCACCACTTTGATGCTGATGATGGGCGCCAGGTATTCCTCAAACCAGTCTTGCTCGGTAGCGTCCTGCAAAGTGGCACCGGACAGGCCCGCCAGCAAGGCTTTGGCCTCGGGGCAGCAGCGCATCTCCACGCCTTTGGCGGCGTAGATAGCGCCTATAAGTGGCAAAAACTGCGCCGCTACACCACGCGCGACCAGCAGGCCTTCGCTGGCATTACAGGGGCTGTACTTCTGGGTTTTGGCGTTGTCCGCCACGGTGACGGCCATGGCCATATCACATGGGTCGTCCACATAGGTGTGGCAATTGCCGTCCAGGTGTTTGATGACCGGCACTTTGGCATCGCGGCTGATGCGCTCAATCAGGCTTTTGCCGCCGCGCGGGATGATCACATCCACAAACTGCGGCATGGCAATGAGCTCGCCCACCACCGCGCGGTCCGTGGTTTGCACCAATTGCACCGCGTCTGTGGGGAGACCCGCTTGCGCCAAGGCCTGGCCCACCAGCAAGGCCAGCGCTTTATTCGAATCGATAGCTTCCGAACCGCCGCGCAAGATGCAGGCATTCCCGCTTTTGATGGACAGGCTGGCGGCCTCGATGGTGACGTTGGGCCGGCTCTCGAAAATCATGCCAAATACGCCAATCGGCACGCGCATTTGTCCCACGCGGATGCCGCTGGGCTGCTGGCGCAAGCCGCTGATTTCACCAATTATTTCCGGCATAGCCGCCAGTTGCTCGCAACCCAGAGCGCAGGTTTCCAATACTTTGGGCGTCAGGCGCAGGCGGTCCACCATCGGCGCTGCTAGGCCGGCGGCGACGGCGCGCTCCAGGTCTTTGGCGTTGTCCAATTGCAAAGCCTGGGTGTTTTCGCGCAACAAGGCCGCTAACGCCTGCAGTGCCCGATTTTTATCGGCAGCACTGGCACGCGCCATAAGGCTGGAGGCCGCTTTGGCCTGCGCACCCAAAAGGCGGGTGGCTTCGATAGGGTTGGCAACAGAGGTGTTCATGGCTGGATTTTCAACGAAGCCCAAGTGTAGTTTCCGCCGTGCAAGTCCAGGCGCACCCTGCAAAGCTCAGGCGCCAGCATTTGCAGCGCGCGAGGACGCAGGCTGCGGCGCCGCCAATCGGCACAAGTCCAACGCCAGGCGGTGCAAGGCCTGCCAGCCGTTGGCGGGCCAATCCGGTTGCTTGAGACCTTTGATGATGCCGTCCACCGTGTGCGCTGCCTGCAGCAAGTGCGCCAGTTGCGTCGCGCTGATGCGCGGAAGCACGCGCTCAAACAAGCGCTCTTTGTTGCCCCAAATCCGGTTCTCGCGCAAGGCCATTGGCAGCGGCCGGCCCTGGGCCATGGCGTCTTTAACGCGCTTTAAGGCGCGTATGTCTTCGGCCAGTGTGTAGTGCACAAGCACCTCGGCCTCGCCCTCGGCCTGCAGGCCTTGGAGCATGCGTTGCACCCGCAGCGGCTGCCCGGCCAGCACGGCTTCGCTTAGTTTGAACACGTCATAGCGCGCCACATTGAGCACCGCTTTTTCCACCTGCTCCCAGCTCAGTACCCCACCGCTTTGAGCCGTGGGCGCAAACAACAAGGCAAGCTTTTGCACTTCCTGGTGCGCGGCGAGCAAGTTACCTTCTACGCGGTCGGCAAAAAATTGCAGCGTGCGCTGACCTTCTTCACCGGCGACCACTCTCAGGCCTTGCGCACCCAGCCGCTGCGCAATCCAAGTTGGCAGGTCTTTGCGCTCTACCGGTTCCACTTGCAGCGACATGCCAGAGCTTTCCAATGCACTAAACCAGGCCGTCGCTTTGGTCGCTTTGTCCAAACGTGGCAGCAAGACGATAGTCAGTACCGCATCGTTGCCCTGCGCTTGCTCGGCGATTTGCTGCAAGGCAACGCTACCGTCTTTGCCAGGCTTACCGCTGGGGATGCGGACTTCGATGATTTGCTTGTCGGAAAACAAGCTCATGCTGCCACCAGCGGCAAGCACCGCGCTCCAGTCGAAATGCGCGCCTGAGACCATGTGCGCACTGCGCTCGGTAAAGCCTTGGGTGCGTGCAAAGGCGCGCAACGCGTCCAGCGCTTCCTGCTGCAACAGCGGCTCATCACCGTGGATTGTGTAAAGGCTTTTCAGCCCGCGTTCCAAATGCCGGCCCAGTTGCGAAGGCGCTAATTGCATGCTGCGCCAGCCTTAATGCGTCAGGGATTTAATCGCCGCCAAGCGGCGCACGATTTGTTGAACCGCATCGGTCTGCATATCGCGGTTGAGCATCACTTCTTCGGTTTCTTTGGACAGAACCGTTGCCTCGTTAAAACTGACATTGCGTTCTAGGCGGATATCGGTCGGTTCAATTAAAACTGCGCCCTTGGGCGTACGCACTAAAAAGCGCACAGCCAGACGCAATTCAAACTCGCGTACCAAACCGGCCGCATTCACACCCACCACCACCTTCTGGCGCGACTCGTTCAGGACTTCCACAATCGCATCCGGTGGGGTGCCACCCTCGGGCGTCACCACAGGGCGCACCCGGCTACCCAGCAATCGCGCCAACTCCGCCGCCACACCGCCCGAACGCTCTGGCGTGACCGCCACCGTATCAAAAACATAGTTTGGCGCGCCACGCAATGCAAAGCCACAACCCTGCAACAACGTTGCCGACAAAGCCAGTGCTAATACCGGCAAGCACGCAAAAACGCTCACGTTGCGCAAAGCATCCAGCGCACCGCCACACGTGCGCACACCACGCGCCACCCAAGCGGACAAAGTGCGACGTGTTGTCTGCAACATACTTTGTGCAGCGCCTATAGCACCACGTTGACCAAGCGGCCCGGTACGACCACTACTTTTTTAGGCGCTGCGCCTTGGGCAAAACTTTGCACCGTGGCGCTTTGAAGCGCCAGTGCTTCAATCGCTTCACGCGACGCATCAGACGGCACGAGCAATGCACCGCGCAATTTTCCGTTGACTTGCAGCACCAACGAAATTTCGTCCTGCACCAGCGCGCTGGCATCCACCGCCGGCCACGCGGCATCAAGCAAATCACCACTCTGCTTGGCGTAGCCCAGCTCCTCCCACAACGCATGGGTCAGGTGCGGCGAAGCTGGGTACAGCACGCGCAGCAATATGCCAAAGCCTTCGGCCAGTGCCACCAATCCATCTGGTTTGTCCTGATCCTTGAAGTCCTCTAGGGCATTGAGCATCTTCATAGTGCCCGAAACCACCGTGTTGTACTGCATGCGTTGGTAGTCATAGTCCACCTGCTTGAGTACGGTGTGCATTTCCAAGCGCAGCGCCTTGGCCTCCTTAGAAAACACTACTCCCGCCAAACCACCATCGGGCGCCAGCGCGGCATGCGCGCCAGCCAAGTCCATTGCCGACAACTTGTGAGCAAAATTCCAAACGCGGCGTAAAAAGCGATAGCTGCCCTCCACGCCAGCGTCGTTCCACTCCAAGGTGGCCTCCGGTGGCGAGGTGAACATGGTGTACAGGCGCGCGGTGTCCGCGCCGTATTTCTCGATCAAGTCCTGCGGGTCTACGCCATTGTTTTTGGACTTGGACATCGTGCCCACGCCCTCGTAGTCAATAGCGGTACCGATGGGTAAAGTGCCCACGGCTTTGACCAGGCGCGCACCGACTACTTTGCCCGAAGCGTCTTGCACATGCTCCACGTCCTGCGGCCAAAAATATTCCTTGCCGCCTTTGTCGGTGCGACGCGAATAAATATGGTTGAGCACCATACCTTGGGTGAGTAATTTAGTAAAAGGTTCATCGACCTTCACCAGCCCCAAAT
>Ga0214919_10009140_pt1 | contig 12822 bp, 12 predicted proteins | sample LL1503_MetaG_FD_177994 | JGI IMG/M metagenome (GOLD analysis project Ga0214919, IMG submission 177994) | Freshwater microbial communities from Lake Lanier, Atlanta, Georgia, United States - LL-1503 | ecosystem: Environmental > Aquatic > Freshwater > Lake | place: USA: Georgia | collected...
CAAAGGCTCGCTCAAACTCAGCGAATCCAAGTTGGCAATGAACACGATTCGGGAATATGCCTCGGCCGAAGCGCATGTTATTTACGGCACCGCTTACGACGACTCGCTGGGTGACGAGGTGCGTGTCACGGTTGTGGCCACCGGCCTGAGCCGCCCCATACACCGTCGCACTGCGCCTCCACTGCAAGTGCTGCGCACGGGTACCGACAACATGCCCATCAACTACCCGCCACTCAACACCAACCTAGGCAACCGCAACGGCGTCGCCTCGGCAAACGCAGGCACCAGCGCCTCCATGGGTGGCACGGGCATGGCATCAGGTTCGGGCCAAACCGACTACGGCACCATGGCCACCCCGGCCGTCTGGCGCGGTGGCCGCACGTCGGCTGCGCAAAAAGTGGACGCGCTGTCGAGCGGCGGCATGGACGACTACGAAATCCCGGCGTTCTTGCGCAAGCAGGCCGATTGAGGGTAGTGCCCCCACGCTTGTCACTGCGTGTACTGCGCTGCCCCCCGAGGGGGTGAATTCCCCTTGGGGCGGCCCGGCGGGGAATTGCCGCCCCCACGCTTGTCACTGCGTGTACTGCGCTGCCCCCCGAGGGGGCGCTCCCCAGCTTGGGGCGGCCCGGCGCTGGGGATATAGCCCCCACGCTTGTCACTGCGTGTACTGCGCTGCCCCCCGAGGGGGTGAATTCCCCTTGGGGCGGCCCGGCGGCTAGCAATTTAATTACGCGCCTCGTCGCGCTACAAGTTCCGACATTTTTTGGTGGGTGATGCCTGCCGCCTACTTGGTACTTTTGGGGGCAAAAGGAAGTTAAGCTTCCCCAACGACCGAAAATAAGCAAAAAACAATGTTCGAACAGACCTTCAAAAACATCGACGACATCCTGCACAAAGACGCGGGCTGCACCAGCGAGCTGGATTACACCGAGCAATCGTCCTGGCTGCTGTTCCTGAAGTACCTGGACGCACTAGAGGCCGACAAGGCTCTTGAGGCTGAGCTAGACGGCAAAAAATACAGCTTCATCATCGACAAAGCCTATCGTTGGGAGTCCTGGGCCACGCCCAAGAGCGCAGACGGCAAGCTGGACCACAACACCGCCATGACGGGCGACGACCTGCGCGACTTCGTCAACAACAAGCTGTTTGCTTATCTGCATGGATTCAAACAACGCGCCAGCGGACCGCAGACCATCGAATACAAAATTGGAGAGGTGTTTGGCGAGATCAAAAACCGCATCCAAAGCGGCTACAACCTGCGCGACGTGATTGAGCTGGTGGACGAGCTGCGCTTTCGCTCCCAGACCGAAAAGCATGAGCTCTCGCACCTGTATGAGACCAAAATCAAAAACATGGGCAATGCCGGGCGCAACGGCGGCGAGTACTACACGCCCCGCCCACTGATCCGCGCCATGATCCAGGTGGTGGCCCCCAAAATTGGCGAGCGCATTTACGACGGCGCGTGTGGCTCGGCAGGTTTTTTGTGCGAGGCCTTTGACTACCTGCAACGCCAGCCCAACCTGAGCACATCTGACCATAAGACGCTGCAAACGCGCACCTTCTACGGCAAAGAGAAAAAGAGCCTGGCCTACGTCATTGCGATCATGAACATGATCCTGCATGGCATCGAGGCCCCCAACATCGTCCACGCCAACACCTTGGCCGAGAACATTGCCGACATCCAGGACAAAGACCGCTTTGATGTGATCCTGGCCAACCCGCCCTTTGGCGGCAAAGAGCGCAAAGAGGTGCAGCAAAACTTTCCGGTCAAAACGGGCGAGACGGCGTTTTTGTTCTTGCAGCACTTCATCAAGTCGCTCAAGGCCGGTGGGCGTGCGGCAATCGTTATCAAGAACACGTTTTTGAGCAACACCGACAACGCCAGTGTGAGCCTGCGCAAGCTGTTGCTGGAGAGCTGCAACCTGCACACCGTGCTGGACTGCCCCGGCGGCACCTTCCAGGGCGCGGGCGTCAAAACCGTGGTGCTGTTTTTTGAGAAGGGCGCGCCCACGCGCAAGGTCTGGTTCTACCAGCTAGACGTGGGCCGCAACATGGGCAAAACCAACCCGCTAAACGATGCCGACATGGCGCCCTTCATCGCAGCGCAAAAGACCTTTGCCGACACCGCGCAGAGCTGGTCGGTGGACGTGGCGGCGGTGAACGCGAACACTTTTGACCTGTCGGTCAAAAACCCGACCGGCGGCGAAGTGGTTGCGCACCGCAGCCCCCAAGACATCATGGATGAGATCGCCGCTCTGGATGCGGAGGCAGCGGAAGTGCTGGCTTCTATCCGGGAACTGCTGTAACGCGCCCACGGTGTCTAAAATTTTATGAACAGGAGAAACCCTATGTCTGATCTCGTTCTTGAGTTGTCGCAACAGGCCCAGACACTGGGTATACAAGACCGGGCGCGCCTGGCTGAGTTGCTATTGGATTCGATTCACGTGAGCCCCGACACCGCCATTGGTGATGCTTGGGATGCAGAGCTGCTGCGCCGCATCAACGAGGTGGACCGCGGTGTGGCGGTGCTGGTGTCTGCCGAAGATGCGTTTGCCCAGGTTCGACGTGCCATACAGTGAGCAAACCCGTACGTTTTATAGCGAGGCGTTGGAAGAATTTACTGCCGAGGTGGTGTATCACGAGCCCCAATCCAGCGGTCTCGGCGCGCGATTTGCCGGTGAGATAGAAGCAGCAACCCGCATTGCCTCCGAATTCCCCGAGATGGGTGCGCCGTACAAACATGGCACCCGGCGGGTCTTCCCTAGGAAGTTCCCGTTCTCTGTGGTGTACCGCATTCAGGCGGACGAAATTGTCGTTCTGGCGGTAGCGCCTGACGCGCGCAAGCCGGGCTATTGGCGTGATCGGAAGACCAATGGCTGAGTATTTCACTGAGGTTTTGACTGCCGCTGTCGCTGCTGAATGCATAGCTGCTTGCGGATGCTCTGCTAGGTCTGGAGGTCGAGTTGGCTTCTATATTTCTCTGAATTCGCTGGAATTGGCATCGTTCGAGGTTCGGGGATGAAGGCGAATTGGCAAACAAGGACGCTCGCCGAACTTTGCGAGATTTTTGGCGACGGTGATTGGATCGAGAGCAAAGACCAGTCAGCAGAGGGCATCCGATTGATTCAAACCGGGAACGTCGGCGAAGGTGTTTTCAAAGATCGCGGGGAGAAGGCTCGCTATATCTCAGAGGAAACTTTCAAACGCTTGCGATGCACCGAGATATTTGAGGGCGATTGCCTGATTTCGCGGCTGCCCGATCCGGCGGGGCGGAGCTGCATTCTTCCCGATACAGGGGAGCGGATGATTACGGCCGTTGACTGCACGATTGTTAGGTTCAATTCGAAGCAAGCGCTTCCGGAGTTCTTCAACTATTTCACTCAATCACGCGACTACCTCAGCACGGTTGACGGAGAAACTACAGGCACCACGAGAAAACGTATAAGCCGAAGCAAGCTGGCTGACGTGCTCATCCCAGTCCCCCCAATACCCGAACAGCAACGCATCGTCACCCTCCTCGACGAAGCCTTTGACGGCATCGCCACCGCCCGGGCCCATGCCGAGAAGAACCTGCAAAATGCGCGGGCTATTTTTGAGAGTCACTTGCAGTCGGTGTTTTCGCAGCGTGGCGACGGGTGGATGGAGAAGAAGCTTGAAGAGATTGGTAAGACGCAGACCGGCTCGACACCCAAGACAAACGACCGCGCAAACTATGGCGACTTCATTTCCTTTGTGAAGCCGGGCGATTTCAACACCGACGGCACGTTGGACTACGATAAAGACGGACTAAGCGAAAGCGGCGCAGCGGGTGCACGCAAGGTACCTGCTGGCTCAGTGCTGATGGTCTGCATCGGCGCGACTATTGGCAAATGTGGCTATTGCGATCAGGACGTGACGACCAACCAACAAGTAAACACGCTAACGCCAAGTGATGGTTCGTCCAATCGATTTATCTACTACCAAATGCTGACCGAATCGTTTCAGCGCAAAGTAATCCACGCTTCAGGCCAGGCCACGTTGCCCATAATCAACAAATCAAAATGGAGTGCGTTGTCGGTTTGGCTGCCTCCAACGATTACTGAGCAAGCGACGATTGCAACCAAGTTCGACGATCTTCTTGAAGAAACCCAACGCCTCGAATCCATCTATCAACAAAAACTCGCCGCCCTCGACGAGCTGAAAAAATCCCTGCTGCACCGCGCCTTCAGCGGAGCGCTTTGAGTTGCCGAATTTGCATAGCACTTGCAATACAATCAATCTATGAAAACTGCCACACTTCCCCCCATCCGTGTCGCCCCTGATTTCCGGCTTGAACTCGAAGGCGTGCTCGAGCAAGGCGAATCCTTGTCGCAATTCGTCGAAAACGCGGTTCGCACCACGGTCGCCAGGCGCAAAACCCAGGCCGAGTTCGTCCGGCGCGGGATTGCCGCCATCGAAGCGACCCAGCGTGAGGGCAGCGGTATTCCGGCTGATATGGTGATTGCCAAGCTGGAAGCCAAGCTGGCTGCGGCCGGGCGAGCCAAGGCGCAGCGCGGCGGATGACATACCGGGTTTTGTTCAGCGAAGCGGCAGCCGTAGACCTGGAGCAACTGTTTGACTTCGCGCTGCAACGCGAACTGGACAGCGAAACCGGCGATCTGGATATGCCCGAGCGGGCCGTGCAGGCGATCAAGGACGGCATCGCCTTCCTGGAGTCCTCACCGTTTGCCTGTCGCAAAGCAGGGAACAGCTCTTTTATTCGTGAACTGATCATTCCGTTTGGCAGCACCGGCTACGTGGCGCTGTTCGAGATTGTGGACAGCAGCACCGTCATCATTGGTGCGATTCGCCATCAACGTGAAGACGACTACCACTGAACACCATGAACGAAGCCGAAACCCGCGCCGAACACATTGACCCCGCGCTAAGGGCGGCAGGCTGGGGCGTGGTCGAGGGCTCGCGCATTCTGCGGGAGAAGCAGTGCGAGATCACGCCGGGGCGGCTGCTGGGTGGCGGCAAACGGGCCAAGGCCGAGATCGCCGACTACGTGCTGGTCTACCGCAACACCAAACTGGCCACGATTGAGGCTAAAGCCTGGGACAAGTCTTACACCGAAGGCGTCGGCCAAACCAAGAGCTACGCCACCAAGCTGGCCGTGCGCTTTGCATACGCCACCAATGGCCAGAAGATTTACGGCATCGACATGGCGACCGGCCTGGAGGGCGACCTGGCGCGGTATCCCAGTCCGGACGAGCTGTGGGCGCAGACATTTGCCGAGGCCGATGCGGCCAATGCTGTTTGGCGCGACCGCTTTGCCGCCATTCCGTTTGAAGACCAGGGTGGCACTTGGCAGGGGCGCTATTACCAAGACATCGCCATCACCCGCGTTCTGGAGGGCATAGCCGCCGGACGTGACCGCATTCTGCTGACACTGGCGACCGGCACCGGCAAAACCTTTATTGCCTTTCAACTGGCTTGGAAGCTATTTCAAAGCCGTTGGAACTTGAAAGACTGGCAGGCAGACACCGAGCCGACCCGCCGCCCGCGTGTGCTGTTTCTCGCCGACCGCAACACGCTCGCCGACCAGGCCTACAACGCTTTTTCGGCGTTTGAGAACACATCGCCCGGTTCGTTGGTGCGCATCGCTCCCGATGAAATTCGCCGTACCGGACGCGTGCCGAAGAACGGCAACGTTTTTTTCACCATCTTCCAGACCTTCATGAGCGGGCCGGGCGACACACCGTATTTTGGCGAGTATCCGCCAGACTTTTTTGATTTCATCGTGGTGGACGAGTGCCACCGGGGCGGGGCCAACGACGAAGGCAACTGGCGGGCCATACTGGACTATTTTGCCCCTGCCGTGCAACTGGGTCTGACGGCTACTCCTAAGCGCACGCTTAACGCCAACACCTATGCCTATTTCGGTGAGCCGGTCTATGTGTACTCGCTCAAAGAAGGCATTAACGACGGATTTCTGACCCCGTTCAAGGTCAAGCAGATCGCCACCACCATTGACGATTACACCTACACCCCGGATGACGCAGTGGTTGCGGGCGACGTGGTAGCGGGCAAGCGCTACGTAGAGAGAGAATTCAACCGCATCATCGTGATCCCCGAGCGCGAAGCCTACCGGGTCAAGCTGCTGATGGGCATGATCGACCAGCGCGAGAAAACCATCGTCTTCTGCGCCACCCAGGCCCATGCCATGATGGTGCGCGACCTGATTAACCAGAACAAGACCCTGGACGTCCATGGCCGCGACCCGATGTACTGCATGCGCGTCACCGCCGACGATGGCGCACGCGGCGACGAGGCCCTGCGTGCCTTTCAGGACAACGAGAAGACCATTCCCACCATCCTGACCACCTCACAAAAGCTGTCCACCGGCGTGGATGCCCGCAACGTGCGCAACATCGTGCTGATGCGACCCATAGGCTCGATGATCGAGTTCAAGCAAATCATTGGCCGTGGCACGCGCTTGTTTGACGGCAAGGACTACTTCACGATTTATGACTTTGTGCGGGCGCACCACCATTTCAATGACCCTGAGTGGGATGGCGAACCCATTGCGCCGGAGCCATCTGACGAACCCACCGCACATACCTGGGAGGTGCGCGAACCGCAACCCGACTATCTTCCTAAGGTGCCGGAAAAATCCGTGAAGGTGGAAGTGAAACTGGCCGACGGCAAAGTGCGTCAAATCCAGAGCATGACCGCCACCACCTTCTGGAGTGCTGACGGCACGCCGATGTCGGCAGCCCAGTTTCTGGAAAGCCTGTACGGCGTGCTGCCCGCGTTTTTTAAGGACGAAGACCAGTTGCGCGCGCTATGGAGCTTGCCTGACACCCGCCGGAAGTTGCTGGACGGCCTGGCTGAAAAAGGTTTCAGCAGGGAGCCACTGGCCGAGATGCAGAAAGTGATAGAGGCGCAGAGCAGCGATCTATTCGATGTGTTGGCCTACGTGGCGTTCGCCCTGGCGCCATACACCCGCGCGGAACGGGCCGCTATGGCCAAAACGGAAGTGCATCAACAATTCACGGACAAGCAACAGGCGTTTGTGGATTTCGTGCTGGCGCAGTACGTAAAAGAAGGCGTCGAGGAACTTGACGCGGAAAAGCTCGCGCCGCTGCTGCGCCTGCGGTACCACAACGCCATTGCTGACGCGGTGGCCGATCTTGGGAGTGCTGAGCAGATCCGCATGCTGTTTGTGGGGTTTCAGCGGCACTTGTACGAGGCGCAGCGATAAGTTCTGCGCAACCCTGCGCTTCTCGCTTGCTGAGCTGGAAATCGTCCCTTTCGGGTCCACGCTACTTTTACAATCCCCCCGTGCTCCAACAAAGAACCCTCAAATCCATTACCCGCGCTGTCGGCGTCGGGCTGCACAGCGGTCAGCGGGTGGAGATCACCTTGCGCCCGGCCGCGCCCAACACGGGCATCGTGTTTCGGCGCGTTGATTTGCCCCACCCGGTGGACATCAAGGTGAGCACCGAGGCGGTGTCCGACACCCGGCTGGCGTCCACCTTGTCGGCGGGCGGCGCTAAGGTGCACACGGTGGAGCATCTGATGTCGGCCTGCGCCGGCTTGGGCGTGGACAATATGGTGGTGGACATCACCGCAGAAGAGGTTCCCATCCTGGACGGCTCGGCCGCTTCCTTTGTTTTTCTGCTGCAAAGCGCGGGCATTGAGATGCAAAACGCGCCGCGCCGTTTTATCCGCCTCAAGGCACCGATCACCGTGCGCGAAGGCACTCCGGGCAACGAGAAATGGGCGACGCTGGAGCCTTTTCACGGTTTTAAGCTGAGCTTTGAGATTGACTTCAACCACCCGGCGGTCGACTCCACCGGCCAGCGCGTGGAGTTTGACCTGAGCGTGGGCTCCTACGCACGTGACATCGCCCGGGCCCGCACCTTTGGCTTTACCAAAGACGTGGAAATGATGCGCGCCAACGGCCTGGCCCTGGGCGGCGGCCTAGACAACGCCATCGTGATGGACGACTACAAGGTACTCAATTCCGACGGGCTGCGCTACGACGACGAGTTCGTCAAACACAAAATTCTCGACGCCATGGGCGACCTGTACATCGTGGGCATGCCGCTGTTGGCGCATTACCGCGCACACCGCTCCGGCCACGCACTCAACAACCGCTTGCTGCGCCAGCTACAAGCCCAGCCCGAGGCCTGGGATGTGGTCACGTTTGAGGAAGAGCGCACAGCGCCCGCCGGGTTTGCGCAACTGGCGCCGCAGTGGTAGGGGCTGCTGGGTCGCAGACTAGCGGCTGCGCCCGGCCTTGTAGCTTCCTGCCCCGGCCCCAAGACCATCGGCCTGGGCCATACGCGCCATTGCCGCGCCCGCATGCGCATGCGTGATGGCCAAACCCAAGGCATCGGCCGCGTCGGGCCCCGGCAAACCGGGTAGGCTCAAGAGGCGGCGCACCATCTCCTGAACTTGCGTTTTGTCTGCACGGCCGTAACCCACCACCGCCTGCTTCATTTGCAGCGCGGTGTATTCGGCCACCGGCAAATGGGCATGCACCAGCGCCGTCACCAGCGCGCCGCGCGCTTGGCCTAAGAGCAGTGTGGACTGCGGGTTGACGTTGACAAAAACGATCTCGATCGACGCGCAGTCGGGCCGGTAGCGCTCCACCACCTCGCCCACGCCGTCAAACAGCACCTTCAGGCGCGCGGGCAGGGCTTTGGTATCGAGCTGGTGGGTGGTAATGGTGCCACTGGCCACGTAGCGCAAGGCGGCGCCCTCTTGGTCAATAACGCCAAAGCCAGTGGTGCGCAAACCGGGGTCAATGCCCAAGATTCTCATGGCGGGCCCTGGCTCATGGCAAGCGGGCCTCACCCATGCGCGCAACAATCACCTGCGCGCGGTCACTGAGGTATTCAGAATTGGGCAGCTTTTCAAAGTAACGGGGCCGGGGCAGCATGACGACCAAGCGTGCCGCCTCAAATGGCGTGAGTTGGGTGCAGCTCTTGCGGTAGTAATGCCGCGCCGCCGCCTCTGCCCCGAAAACGCCCTCGCCCCACTCCACATGGTTGAGGTAAATTTCCAAAATCCTTTGTTTGCTTAAAAAACGCTCCAGCATCATGGTCAGCACCAGTTCCTGCCCCTTGCGCAGTAGGGTGCGTTCACCCGACAAGAAGAGGTTTTTTGCCAGCTGCTGCGTGACAGTGGAGCCGCCCACCACCTTGGGCGCTCGCTGCTTGGCGCTTGGTGCCTGGCTAGAGGCGCGTTGCTCGGCGCGGTCCTGGGCTTTGGCATTTTTGACCCAGGCTTTTTCCAGCGCCGCCCAGTCAACGCCATCGTGCTGGCTAAAGCCGTCGTCCTCTGACGCAATCACGGCGCGCTTGAGCTGGTCGCTGATGCTGGCGTAGTCGCGCCAGTCCTGGCGCCAGCGCAGCACGGGTTTGGCCTGCACAATCTGCCATGCCTGCGAGCGCTCAAACGCGCTGGACTCGGGGTTAATCCAGGCCATGGCAGCGATGCGCAATGCAAAGTACAGCTGCAAGGACAGCAAAGCCAAGGCGGTCAGTAGGAGCAAGCGGACCAGCGCTTTCATTGCGGCACCATCGCTTGGGTTTTCAGCGTTTCATCGCGGCTAAAGGTGAACTGAGAAACCACCACCAACTGGTCGACGGTTTTGCGCATGGCCTGGCTAAAGCGGCCAAAGGGACCGGCCGCACGCGCAATATCTTTGGCCACACCGTCCAGTGCGCGATTGCCAGAACTGCGTACCACCTCGGCCTCCAAGACCTCGCCGGTGTGGTTGACCGTGACAATCATGGTCAAGGTCCCGTAGAGTTTGCTGCCGTTTTTCTCTGGGAAATGGGACGTTCCCCGCTCCTCAATGGCGCGGCGCATGGTGTCGTAATAGGCCGCATAAACCGCCTCGCGCACTGCGGGGCTGACGTAGCGTTTGCGCGGACGTGCGTTTTCGGCGTTGATGCGCTTCTCGATGGTTGCGAGCAGCTTGACCATTTGGCGGCGTTTAACTTCAAGCGCCTCCTTTTCCTGCGGTGTGTTGGCGCTGCTGGCCTGCAAGTCGCTTAAAGCAGTTATTTGTTCCTTGACACGGGAGAGGAGCACGTTTTGCTGCTGCTGCAGATTTTGTTTGGCCGCTGCAGTCAGCTGGGCCGTTGGGTCGCCGTCTTGCTCGTTCTCTGAGGCTGCCACGATGCTGCTGGCCATTCCACGATCGGCCTGGCCGCCACCGGCTAGCGAGGCCTGCGCCACGGCCTGCGCCTGCTCGGGCGGCTCCTCGCTGCGGGCGTTGATCAATACCACCTCCAGCGGCGCATCTTGCGTCAAGCGATCAAAGGCCTGGGGATCGACAAAGCGCACCGCAAGCACCGCCGCGTGCAGACCCACGGACACCAGCAGTGCGCGCTGGAACAGGCTGACATTGCGCCACCGCTGCACGACTGTGAAGCCTGTCATCCGAGCAGCTCCTAAGGGCTCGCCACCAGCGGCGCCTCGTTCACATCCACCGCAATCACGATAGGACCAGCGACTTCTTCGTCCTGCTCGTCTTGCAGGTCGGCATCGGGTGCGCCATCGTTGGCGTCGACCAGCGGCGTGTCCAGACGCTCTACCACCGTGCCGTGGATATCCAGCGTAATGAGGTCCATCTCACCCAAGCGCACCCGCACCCGCGCGCCGCGCGGCAAGTCTTGTGCGCCCATCACGGGCAACACCAGCGGCAGCGTGTCAGCGCGCACCATGTTGTCCTTGAACACGCAGCAATCCAACTCCAACACTGCGTTTTGCTGCAGGTATTTGAGCGTCCAAAATCGTTCCATGGCGCCCTGGTAGCCGTTGTAGGCGCTGTAGGCGGCGTCAAAGCCAGAGATGATGGAAAACAGCGCAGCATCCTTGGGCTTGAATGGCGCAGCCAACGCAGCCGTGCTGCCGTGGCGGGCGCAGGCAATGATTTGCCATTGGTTGACCAGATCGGTGTAGCGGCGCAAGGGCGAGGTGCTCCAAGCGTAGCTTTTGACGCCATTGCCGTCCTGCGGCAGCGCCTTGGTTCCCATTCGCACCTTGACGCCGGGGGCCAGCGAGGCCTGGCTGCGGTAAATGGCGGGCACACCAAGTTCAGCCATCCAGTTGCCCCAAGTGCTGTTAGCCAAAATCATGGCTTCAGCAACGATCAGGTCCAAGGGCGCACCGCGCTGCCGGGTACTGATTAACACCTGCTCGTCCCCTTGCGGCTCAGCGCCGTCATTACCCACCAGTTTGAAGTTGTAGTCCGGGCGATTAAAGGTCTCAGGCTTGCCGCGGACCACTTCGCGTTGGGCTTTGAGACTGCGCGCTAATCTGTGCAAAAACGCCAGCTTGGGCTGTAGGCCCGTAAGGGGCGCGGGCTCGCTGCCTGGCGTGGCCAAGGCGGTTTGCAACCATTCTTCGGTGACTATTGCATCCAACTGGTCATGGCGCAGGTTGTGGCTGATGGGCACGCTCTCGAGCCGGGTTTCACTGGTCAAAATGGCCAGCGTGGCCTCGTCCACGGTCACGTACAAGGACACCGCAGGGCAGTCACGCCCCTCTTGCAAGGTGTAGCTTTGCACCACAGCATCGGGCAGCATGGTGACCTTGTACCCCGGCATGTAGACGGTGGACAGGCGCGCGCGACCCAGCCGGTCGATTTCGCCGTCGGGCACCAAAGCCAAGCCGGGTGCCGCTATATGCACGCCCACGGTGACGGCGCCGCTGCCCAGGCCTTGAACCGACAAGGCATCGTCAATCTCGGTGGTGGCGGAGTCGTCAATCGAAAAGGCGGGCGCAGGTGCGCGCGGCAGCGGCTCGGTGATGGCGGGTGCCGTGGTTGCCGCAAAGCCCACGCCTTGGGGAAAGTTTTCCAGCAAAAAGCGTTTCCAATGAAACTGGTAGGGCGAGTCAATGGCACCGCTGCGTTGCAGCAGGTCCAAAGGCGCGGTGCGGGTGGCGCGTGAGGCCTCGACCACCGCCTTGTATTCGGGCGCGTTTTTGTCCGGTTTAAACAAAATTTTGTATAGCTGCTCGCGCACTGGTTGCGGGCAGACGCCCTCGCCGAGTTCCTGCGCCCATTGAGCAATCAGCGCAGCTACCGCCTTCTTCTTCTCAATGGCCACCAGCGCCTGGGCAATCACCTCGGCCGATGCTTTGCGGAAAAAGCCCTTGCCCGCGCGCCGGAAGTAGTGCGGCGCCTCGAACAGGCGGATCAGCATGGCGGCTTGTTGTTCCAGCGTGGCGTCTTTGCTGAAGTAGTCACGCGCTAAGGTGGCAAAGGCGAAATCGTCTTCGGGGGAAAACTCCCAGGCCAATTCCAGCTCAATGGTCTCGCTCAGCGCTTGGGCGCCCGCCATAAAGACCGCAGGCTCCGGCTTCTCAAAGCGCAGTAGCACGTTGGCCCCTTTGACCTTGACACGCTTGCCACTGTCGAGCTCGACTTGCGCCGAGGCATCGCTCTCTGACAGCACCCGACCGGCCAAAAATTTTCCGGCTTCATCAAACAATACAAACATGGCGTGGATTGTCCCATGGTGCAGCCCAGCGCGCTGGCATCCGATAATCGCGCCATGGCAACCCCGTTCGGAAAAATCAGTTTGCGCAAGCGCATTGCTCCGTGGGTGGTGGACATGGACGGCCCACTGGCGTTTGTGGTGTTCGTACTGGCCTGCGCGGGTTTGCTGGTGATGTACTCCAGCGGTTACGACCACGGAACCCGCTTTACCGACCATGCGCGCAATATGCTAATCGCTGCGGCCATCATGTTTGTGGCGGCGCAAATACCGCCGCAGCGCCTGATGAGCGTTGCCGTTCCCTTGTACCTGCTGGGCGTGGCATTGCTGATTGCCG
>Ga0214919_10009141_pt1 | contig 12821 bp, 26 predicted proteins | sample LL1503_MetaG_FD_177994 | JGI IMG/M metagenome (GOLD analysis project Ga0214919, IMG submission 177994) | Freshwater microbial communities from Lake Lanier, Atlanta, Georgia, United States - LL-1503 | ecosystem: Environmental > Aquatic > Freshwater > Lake | place: USA: Georgia | collected...
TTACCAAATTACTATAAAGAGCCCGAACCACACAGAAGTTTTTAAATTTCAAACTATTTATCTTTATGCAGGATAAAATAAAACAGATACTTAGAGAATATTCCGATTTAAAGGAGATTGGTTATGATGATATCAAACCATCTGAGAAAACGGTTAAAAGTATTTGTGACGCCAAACAATTTTGTTCTGCCCAAGGACCAATTACCTTTGGACAATTAAAAGCGATTGTGGAGTCTGCAATGGGTAAAAGAATAGGTCTTCACGTAGGTGAAGGAGCCTACAAAGCCACTCTACGTTTAATCCCTTGGTTTATACCACAATTAGTTGTTGCGGGATTCATTGGTGCGGGAATTAGAGCCGCAAGTAAGATATTCAAACCAACAATTACTGAAACCACAAAATACAAAACTTGGTGGGGAAAAACGATACTGATGTTGTTCAATATTACTGAAGGAGAATTAAATCCTAGAGACCCTTTTAGTAAAATATTTTTCATCAGTGATGGTCTAATGAATATGATGGATGACGAAAACAAAGTTAAATTTGCCAGATACATTTCTGAGGTCGCATCGACTAAAGAAGATAGTGACCCTGTTCCTGAGTTCTTTGTTGAGAATGAATTAAGACAATGGGTTAATAAACGTTTTTTATTGGACCCACCATTACCTTTAAAATAGAATTATGAAATATTTAATCAACGAAAATAAATTAACCGAGACTATCGAATCGTACATTCTTAAGAACTATCCTGAAGTTGCTAAAGTCTATTTTACAAAACAAGGTGTTCATTTGGCATCAGGTGATTTTGAAAAAGAGGAGGACAGAAAGATTATTTGTACCGTAATTAATGTCGTATTGGATAATATGGACGGTAAATATAAAGCGTACCAATTAAGGGAAATGTCAAAACCAATTAGAGGAAATGTCGATTCAATGTTTGGGTTATCGACCCAAGAATATGGTTCTAAATGGGATTTTAAATTTAAACAATTAGGGATTGTTGATTTGTAAACATGGTTTACATAACTCATCAATAATTTATCTTTTCCTTATGATTTCAGTACTAACACTTACCTATCAGAGACAACCTCTATTGGAGGAATCAATACAGTCTTTTTTATTACAAAACAACCCGACATCCGAAATGGTAATCATTAATGACTATCCTGATGTCGAATATGTTTTTGACCACCCACAAATTAAGATTCATAATTGTTCTAAAAGATTTTCGTCAATATCTGAAAAATTAAAGTGGGGATTTAGTCAGTGTAAATTTGATTACATTTATAGATTAGACGATGATGACTTATTGGCCCCAAACGCATTAAAATTAACCGAGGACGATATTAAAAATCGACCTGGATATGAGATATATCGTAGTAATAACCACTATTATTTTGAAAATAATAAGTATGTTAAAATTAGTGGTATGGTTAATAACGGTAACGTGTATACCAAATCATATTTAAATAGAATCACATTCCCTGATAAAAGTTGGGGGGAGGACTTCGATATCACCTTCAAGAATAACGCAAAGATATTTGACGCCAATAGAAAACCAACTATGATTTATAGATGGGGAATGTCCACATACCATATTTCAGGAATGGGGGACAGACCAAATAATGAACTATACGAATGGGCCGATAGATTGGGGGCAAAATCTTCGGGGAAAGTAGTGTTGGTTCCTCGATTTGAACACGATTATTATTCTATGTTACCATAAATTATGGGATATAGTATTTAATATTAAATAAACTATATTATTATTAAACTATGAACGACCAACAGAAAGCAGACCAATACGGAAAATTATTAAATGAGCACACTAAACTTGGAAACCAAGTTTCTGAAATTAAGGGTGAGAACATTGAGATGAATTCTAGCCAACAAGCAAGAATCAAAGAACTCCAAACGAAGCAGATTCAGATAATGAATACGATTCGTAAGATGTTAAATTAATTAAACCCCTCTAACAAAGAGGGGTTTTTTATTTACAATTTATTGTATAGATTGAAACCAACTCTACGTTTACTTATATTTATCTATATATGAGTGAGAATAATTCTTTAACTTCAAGAGATAACGATTTAACAGAAAAACAAAGACGAGGTATTGACCTTGTCGTAAAATCCGCATCAAAGAAATATCCATTTATACTTGGGTGGGAATTATTTCCTGATTGGGAAAAATACGACGCTCATCTTTACATTGATTTATATGTTGATTGGAATCTTATATCACAATATTATAATGTGCCAATAAGACCTTTTTATGCAGAACGACCTGAAATAGTGTTACCCAAAACCTCATCATTATACTCATACCTTGGTTCTGACTATTCGTGGGAGGATAATCTTGGTAGAGACGAACATTTCCAAACGGGGTATAATCACGGAGTGAAAATTAGAGATTTATTTACAACTCTGTACCAAGCTTTGCCAGAAGAATATCAACTATTTTACACTCATCATGGTGGTTTAGGGAACTCAAAAACCTTATGTACTCTTGCGGTCAATGAATATATTGACATTAGTGGAAAAAAATAATTATTTCCATTTAACGGATAATACCGTCACTCTGTAATCCTCACTGAACAATTTAAATTGAGTCCCAATGTATCCACCAATGGTTGGTTTTAACATTTTATTAACCTTAATTTTATTTTTCTTAAATGTTATAGGGTCAGGTTTGTACCAATAATTTCCTAACGTGAAGTATTCACAATTAACCACCTCAACATTAACGAAGTATTCAAATCCAAACCATTGGGACGGAGTTTTTTTTATTGAGGTGATAAGATAAGAACCTTTCACATACCCATTATCAAACGGGTATTCTTTCTTTAAGGTGAACTTCTTCAATAATTTAACACCATCGTCTTTAATAACCTCCATTTGACAAATATACTAAAAATTATGATATTTATAAAATAAAAAGAAATGAAAAAAGTTGTTAGATTAAACGAAAACGAAATGAAGTCTTTAATTAAGAAAGTTGCCGCAAAGTTAAAAGGGGTTTCCGACAAACAAATCCAATATAATATGGAGAACGATTTACCGTGGGATTGGAAAGGAACTAAGGAAGGTTTTTATGAGAAAATGGAACCAAGAAAAAAAAGTTCAGGTTCTAATTAAACTATATGTATTGTTCTAAACTATTATAATCAATTAATTTATTTGACCCTTTACCAAACTCAACATCACCTTTATCTAAACCAACATAAAGTCTATCACCATTTGACGCTTCGCTAGGTAATTTATCGGTATCACCGTCTAAACTATCAAATATGAAGGTTCTCGATGATTTTGTGATTTTATGGTCAATCTCGGACTCCATATCACTTTCCTCATCTTTGGTTTCTAATAAAGAATATATTTTAGTGTCATAACTTACATAGTAATCTTGTGTAATAGTGACATAACCGTATTTAGAAACATTTCCTGAACCATCACAGTCATGACATGTTTCATGTCCTTCACCATAACATTGATTACACTCAACTCTACCTCCTCCTTGACACGTATCACAGGAGCCTCCACCATCTTCATCACTTGAATAAATCTCTCCGTCACCATCACACTCTTCGCACTCAACTTCACCGTTACCGTTACATTCATCACATCTGGAACTTCCGTCTCCCCCACATGATTGACATCCCACTTCAGGTTCCTCATCCTCAACCTCAACAGTTGAAAAAACAAACATGTTCCCAATAATTTGTTCATACAAACTACTAATATCTTCAGTTCTATTTAAACCATTAATTAAAAATGATAGTACGATTATTTGTTTACCCGTTAAAAGATTTCTAATTGGTTCGTAATGAGTGTCCTTTAAAATTAATTGGCAAATGACCGATGGAGTTTTGGTCCTTAACGATGGGTGTAATTTTTTTGCTAATAAAAGTAATTTATTTGGTTCCATATTTAATAAATATAAATATAATCGTATTTATAAGTATGAACAAAAATTATGACTTCACGTCTTTGATAAAAGATATCGTAAACTCTTCATCATTGGATGAATTGAGGGCGTGTGTGATTAAAGGAAATGAGTTCTTAATAACTTATAATTTATCGGAAAATAGTGACGAGTTTAAAAAGTTAACAACCATAGTAAAGTTGGTAAAGATGAAACTTAGGTCCAAAAAAAAACACTATGATGAAAGTATTGTAGGAAAGACTTATACAATAAGTGAATCTAGATTAATTTCTATCTTTTCTTAAATTTATACTCTGATTGAATATTCTCGTTAGTACGATTAATTTTGTGATGTAACCCCCAATTTTTAATTGAAGATTTTTCATCTTTCGCCATCGAATAAAGTTTGGATAATTTTTTCATCATAATTTCTGAAATGCGTTTGAATTTCTTTTCCTCGTAAAGATAGAAATTTTTTTCGTTATTTTCAAACTTTATTACAGAATTAGCGATTTTTCTAAATAGTTCGTCTTTTTCTCCACGGAATCCCATAAGTTCCTCAAAAAAATTGTTAACCATTATTGATTTAGTGGTGTTAAGAGTATTGTTAACAAGATTAACATAAACCAATCTTAGAATCTCATCAATTTTTTCCTCATCAGTGTTAAATGTTTCGTTAGTAATTCTATTGAGTACCCCGTCTATTTGAGGTATATAATCTTTTAACTCCGATTTTAACCCTTCATAAGTAAAATTGTTAATGTCTCTCATCATAGTATACATTTTACTATTGGTTAAAAAATCGTAAAAATCCTTCTTACTGACTTTACTTGTTTTCATTAAGGAAGAAAATTCTGTTGGTCTAACTAAATTTTCAATACCATGAACAAAATAAAGATAATGTAAAAAATCATTAATTGGTTTTATTGGGAATCCTGTTTTTTGAACACCGTGATACCTAGAAATTTGTTTAATAGATTGTGTAGGTTTTTTATAATGGTCATACGCGTGTTTTAATTCGTGGGCTAATGATGCCGTCATAATATCTTTAGAACGTTTACACAACTCAATAACATCTGAGATTTTTGCGGTCTCCGATACGGCAAATTTAATTGAGATTTTAACCTCATTTGGGGACACAATAGAGACTAATTTTAACAAATTGTCATCGAATGTTGAATGGTGTCCGAACCCCATAGAATAAAGCTCAACGGTATCTACTTGGTCAGTCTCAACAAAATTAATTGATAAACTAATTTTAGTGAAAGTATAATCCGAAATTTTAAAATTGGACCTTATAATGAATCTATACTCTTCCTCATCATCACCATTTAAAACAGGGTCAGTAATCTTACTAATCCTACTAAAACACATCTTATATAGTCTCTCTGCGGATTCTAAAATACCTTCAGGAACACCAAGGGCCTCGTTTAATATATTTTTAATAATTCCTTTCATAGTTATAAATACAAAATAGTTGATTTATAATCCTAAATCCACTAAGATTACTGTAAAAAAACATGAAAAAATTAATTTTATTCTCGGGATTGTTCTTAGTTATTGGTTGTTCTAACAATAATAAAATAGAACCTAATGATGTTGTAAAGAAATGTGTTATCGATAGTCTTGAGGTTCGTATGGAGAGGTCAACAATTGAGGTTGGACCGTTTTATATTTACCACACCGATTGTGGAGAAGTTTTACAAACACGAAGAAGTGATATATATAAAATTGGTGATACTATTACCTATGTCTATAAAAGAGGAAAACAGTAATATTTATTACTAAAGATTTACAACATGATTAATAGAAAAACAAAACAAATACGAGAGGCCAATCTTATATTAGAAAAAAGATATCTTAATGAACAAGTTACCGCCACACCTGTAACACCACCATCCGCAACAACAACTCCTTCATCAGCAACAACAAGTCCCGTGGTAACAACTACAACAACGGTAAAAAAAATGTCGGAGACCGACTTAAAAAGTTTACGAGATTGTTCAGGATTTAATTCAGGTAAATTAACAGGAGGACTAACAAGTGGTTCGACTGAAAACAACTATGTTATTTTCAATTTAAATGGTAAACCTTTTTGTAAAAAACAAGAAACAAAATAATAAAAAAACCCCAATTAAGGGGTTTTTTTATTTATAGACTATAAACTTCTCTAAACTTAACTCCTAACAAGTCTTTAGCCTTAGATACCGCTAAATCTTTTGTTTTCAATCCCCTCTCAACCAATTTCTTAGAATGATAAACACAATAGTCAGTTGAGCTAACCTCCATTTTTTCTCCTCGACCTGAAGCTTTTTTCATCGAATCTTTTGCGTAAACATCGTAGAAACCAACTTTACAGATGTAACGACCTTTTTGAGTGTCTTTTGCCATTTTTTCTTTTTTTTTTGTTATGTTAATATATAAATTGTTTAGTAATACATTTGGAACGTGAACACAGTATTTCCGTTAACTCGTTTAATAAATACGATACATTTAGGGTTAGGTAATGTGTCTGTACCGACTTTTAAAATTTCAACACCATCCTCAATTCCATCAGTGAATTTCCAAGAAACCTTTAGTGACGGGGAAATCTCATCACTTGACATTTGTCTAACAAACTCGTTGTCACACCACTCAACAGAATCCATTTTAAGACCAAGTGATGATAAACACCCCAAATATAGATTTTGTTCTGATGGAGTTAACTTAACAAATAATTCATTAGTCATTCTACCCCCAAATCGGAAATCAGAGTCGTTAACTGTTGATACTGAAACTACTTGACCAAAACTAGATAATGTCAAGATTACTGATACTATAATTACGATTAATTTTTTCATACAACAAAGATATGAGGTTTATTTCTATTTTCCAAATATTTATTATTAAAACTTCTAATAGATGAAAAAAATTATAAGATTATCGGAATCTGACTTATATAGAATAGTTAAAAAAGTGATTAAGGAACAGTCTGAATTTGACCCTAAAACCGCATCATATTTTGCTGCGGCAACTAACGACTTAAGTCCTAAACCCGCATTATATTTTGTTAAAGAAGGTGATAGTTATCAAGCTTGGGTTGAGATAAAGACACGTACTTCTGCCAGAAACGCGTACTTATCAATAGGGTTATTACCAAAGGCGGAAACACTTACCGCGACAATTGACGATGGTAATAAAATAGTTTTAACTGGCCCCTCAATTATTGCGAATAAGATTTACGGTGAAATGTATGGTAGTACAACAGGTGTTGCGGTTGTATTCAATGGGGAGCCGTACTTGGCAAATATGATTTTATCAGGGGTTGTTCCTGATGCTGAAACCGCGATAAAAGAACAAGGTATGAAACCTGTCGAGCCAAAACCTGGTAATCAAATAACAAAGGATAAGTCCTTTTTTATTACGGTAAAACCAAATGTTAACAGAGGTAATTATGGTAAAGGGAGTGAAATTAATTTGGTCTCAACTCACGAAGTCCAAGCGGTCTAATCTTTCCTTTTAAATTATAAAGAAGTATATTTTTCCAATGAAACAAGAGTTTGTTGAAAAAATGTTAACGTCTTTATTTCCTAAGTCCAAATTAAAAATTGTCTCCTATACATTAATGGATAGACAACAATTGAATGAAAAAGATGAGTGGGTTAAAGACACTCCCGCAATTTTTATTGATATAACTTTCCCCGAGAGTAGTGAGACGAATGAGGTTCTTAAAGACCTTTATTTAACTGATTACTTATCAAACATGACGGGGTTTGAATTTGCGGTAACTAAGGTGTAATAACTGTTGTTTAATCCTAATCTTTTTACTACTTTTGTGAAAACTAATATTCCATGAAAAAAAGTATTCTATTTTTAATTTTATCACTGTTTCTATTTTCTTGTCAGAAAGAAGAATTAACCCCAAACAATAATAACAATCAACCAATAGTTGTTCCTCCTTATACGGGACCGACAACAACTCCTCAAACCATTGTAGGTCAGACATGGGTAATCACTCAATACAGAGTCGGACAATACGGAACAATTTTACCATTAAACGATACTTTAACTTTTGATAATAATACAAATTATCATTATAATTCTTTTACCTCAACGTATAGTTTCTATTCTACGGGGTCGGTTTATAATTTAACAATGAATTATACTCCGTTTGGTAATTTAAGTGGTAACATAAACGATAATAATATTATTTTGGGAAGTATCCTTGGGACTCGATTTGTCGATATCTCAATTGGGTCATCTAATACTACAGAATATTATTTATGGATGGAAAAATTATAATATGAACAGTAATATTAAAAAGATATTTTTACATGAATTAGATTTAATGAAATCCAGAGGTTTCATAGTAGGTTTAAGTAAAGTGTCAATAACTGATAAAGCAGTCGAAGAGATATCATCGTTTTATGGTGTAGAACAAAAAGACTTAATTAATCTATTCAATAATACATTTAAACAAAACAATTTAAAATGAACAAACTAGATAAACAATACACAGACCTACTCCAAGACATCTTAGATAATGGAGCAACTAAATCTGACAGAACTGGAACTGGAACAATCAGTATCTTTGGAAGACAAATACGTCATAAAATGAGTGATGGATTTCCTTTGATTACTACAAAACGAATTCCTTTTAGATTAGTGGTTACTGAACTTTTATGGTTCTTACGTGGTGATACCAACATCAAATACCTTGTTGATAATAATTGTCATATTTGGGACGGGGATGCTTATAAGAACTTTCAAAAATCATATGTAGGAAAAGATGGTAATGTTATTCTACCACCTGATGACTGTATTAATGATGACGGAGAATTGTTAACACAAGAAGAATTCATCAACAAAATCAAAACAGATGATGAATTTGCTAGGACGTGGGGTGATTTAGGTCCTGTGTATGGTAAACAATGGAGAGCATTTGGAGGATATAATAAAGTCCCATCTGGATGGAATCATGGTGCCATAACTCATTATAAAGAAGTCCCTAAGTGTGACCAACTTGAAAACCTAATCAACGACCTTAAAACAAACCCAGACTCAAGACGTTTAATGGTTAATGCTTGGAATGTTGGAGAGTTGAACCAAATGGTTTTACCTCCTTGTCATTATGGATTTCAAGTTTATACAAGAGAGCTAACATCAGATGAATGGATTGGTTTAATGGTTAAAAAACATGGTATGATATTAGAAGGTGGTGATGATACTTTACCAACCAGAGCAATCTCATTAATGTGGAATCAACGTTCAGTAGATACATTTTTAGGTTTACCATTCAACATTGCTTCTTATGGATTGTTATTAGAAATCATTGCTAAAGCAGTTAATATGGTACCTGATGAGTTGATTGGTAATTTAGGTGATACACATTTATATTCAAATCATATTGAACAAGCGAAGGAACAGATTGGTAGAGAATTGAGTATTATGGATAGAATTGATTTAGCCGATAAAAAGTATGATAATTTTGATATAATGGATTTTGGTGTTCCGTTTAAATGTACACATGAAGATATTAACAAATACTATCCTGTACCAACTCACTCAAGAGAACCATATCCATTACCAACACTAAAACATTTAAGAAGTGACGATAAGTATTCGTTATTGAATGAATTCCCTTCATTATGGAGTGAGTTTAAAATATCGGATTTTGAAATGGAGAACCACCAATCACACCCGACAATAAAAGCCCCTTTATCAAATTAAAATGGAAAAAAGTTTATTAATATACGACCCCGTATTCAAAGACAATAGAGGTACTTTCGCACCATTATCACTTAAATTTAAAGAAGGGAATCACCCTTATTTAATTAAGGAATGGTTACAAAGTAACATCAGTGTAAACCCTAAAAAATATACTCTTAGAGGATTACACTATCAATCGGGGGGTTATGCTCAAACTAAGTTAGTTAAAGTTATTACAGGTAACATTATTGATTTTGTGGTCGATTTACGTAAAGATTCTGAAGATTATGGTAAATGTTTTGTATACGAAGTAAATTCGGGGTATGAATTATTTGTCCCTAAAGGATTCGCCCACGGATTTATAACTACCGAGGATAATACGGTTGTTCAATATTTGGTGGATGAGAAATATTCACAACCTGATGAAGGGTCTATCCTATGGAGTTCAGTTCCTGATATTATTGAGGGGATTAATAAAACAATAAAAGGATTCAATCCTGATGAAATATTAATCTCAGATAAAGATAAAGAATGTATTTCACTTGACGAATACCTAAAAAATAATTTTTAAGAATGGAAAAATATAGATTAGTCGAACTAATACACGATTCGGGACAGTCAGGTAGACGAGAGCGTGAATGGATAATTGAAAGAAAAAGATTTTGGGGGTGGAGAGAAATTTTTCATATTGAGGGACCCAAAGTTAAGAGGAAAACTCATAAGACACGTAAAGAGGCCGAAACTTACTTACTTGACACATATACAGGTCACGGAAGATGTGTCAAATATGGTAATGTTTATGTGTATACAGAATATACTTATAGTTATTAATAATGAAAAAAGAGATAATGGTAGAACGAGAATTACCCGTTAAAAAACCTTTGGTAATTTATGAATCAAAAATAAATGAAGATGACAAGAATGTATTTAATTGTGTTGAATGTAATGAAGTAATATTTATTAAGGAACACACATATAATAATGGTATGTGCCATAAATGTATTAAGGATAAATAATGGAAGTTTACGTAAGATTTGCAAATGAAGGGGTCTATTATAATAAAATTAATGTAAAACCTGAAAACGTAAAAGACCCTCAGATTTTTAGTGATGAAGTGTTCTGTACAATTGATGGTGTGAGAGTCGCCATGAAAAAAAGTGATTGGGAGGATTTAACAAAAGATATATATGAAAAAATTAATTGAGGTTTTAAAAGAGGCAACAGGTCAGAAATTTGAGTATGGTTGTGTTATGTTATATTTTACATTTCCTGAGATGAATAAAATACATGAAATGATTGACCCTGAGGACATTTATTATGAAGAAGGTGATAGAAGTTTCGGATTGGAGGATGAACCTCATACAACCCTTCTATTTGGATTACACGAAGGTGTCACAAGCGAAGATGTTAGTGGTGTTTTAGATAATTTTAAATTTGGTACCTGTCGAGTTAGTGACGCATCACTATTCCAAAATCCTCAATACGATGTTTTAAAATTTGATGTGTCAGGAACTAACCTACATAATGCTAATAGAGAACTTAAAAAATTTCCTTACACAAATAGTTTTCCTGATTATCACCCACATTTAACTGTGGGTTATTTAAAACCAGGTCGTGGTAAAAAATACGTTAAAAAACTTAACGGACTAACGTTCCAATTAACTCCTGAATACGGTGTTTACTCTAAACCAAACGGGGACCAAGATAAGTTAGAAATAAATTTATCTTAAGCGATATCTGATTTAACGTCAAATTTGTTACTTGCGGCAATTGCTTCGCTTTGACCCCCATGTCCTCCTGCATTAATATTTGCAAAATATTTTGCGGCCTCAACCTTATCTGAAAAATTAGGAAATGAAGATGGTGATTGTCCTTTAGTTAAAAACGCTATTGCCACTTTAGATGCCACCTCAGGGTTATTTAATAATTCGGGATTCCCGACTAAATCTTCCCCAATAATCGAACTATATTTTTTATAATTGGACCTTCCAGTTAATTGATTATAACCTCTGCCACGGAAATTCCAACCGTCTTCACCTCCCTGATTACCAACGGTTTTAGCGTAAACTAAATTAAAAAAGTTTTTTGGGTTACTTTTAAGGTCGTTTAATTGAGAATCCGATAACTTCGCAACTCTACTACCAAAGATACTTCTAATTCTTGAGTTAGATGTTCCAGCGTATGATACTTCTCCTTTTGGTTTAAAACCGCTTTCCTTTGAGATGACAGATAAAATACCTATTTGTGTATTTGGGTTTGATATCCCTATTTTATCCATGGCATCGATTAATGACGAAATATTTTTTTGTTGTTCCCCGTCAAAATTACCTTTACTAATATCAACTTTACCTGTACTTGTAGAGGACATTCCTGTTGAATCGTACTCATTTTTATCACCTTCTTTAGATTTCACACCTCCACCATTATTTGATTTTGTGTCTCCCGTAAATGATGACATAAGTTGGTTGTATATATCTGTCATAAAAGAAGTTTCAGTTATATTGTATAACGATTTAATTTGTGACTTTTCATTCTCGGTAATTAACAATCTACTTTTCATTTTTTTACTTTATTATAAATATACAAAGAGCATTAATGACACTCCATTATATTTATATTAATATGAAAGTTACCGTTATACACAGAAATTCAGGGGTTGAGGAGGAAGAATATAAGTTCTATGATAATTTTATTAAATTCCTACAAAAAGAATATCCTTTAAAAAATGATATAACAGTCGTTTTCGTTGGTAATCGAATTGGTGAAATGACAACTGGCTCTAGAACTCATGATGGTGAATTACGAGTTTTGACTAAGGGACGTATTAATAGAGATATCTTACGTACACTTGCCCACGAATGGACCCATGAATATCAGATGGGAGTTTTAAATAGAAGACGAGGTCCCGATATCGGTGGTCAAAATGAGGATGAGGCCAACGCAATATCAGGACAAGTAATGAAGAAGTTTGAGAAAAAGTATCCGAAGATTGAAAAGAAAATGTACGATTAGTACTTAAGGTACTTCCAATTTTTTTGGTAGTCTTTATTTTTCTCACAAAAACGCGCGTAGTCGTTAATCATTGGTCGACCCGTATTATAACAACCACAAACTAATTCCCAATCCCCATATTTTTTATATAGTCTTTGTAATAATTTAACGCTCGTCTCAATGTTAAATCTAATGTCAGTCTTTAATTTTTTAACCGA
>Ga0214919_10009143_pt1 | contig 12820 bp, 11 predicted proteins | sample LL1503_MetaG_FD_177994 | JGI IMG/M metagenome (GOLD analysis project Ga0214919, IMG submission 177994) | Freshwater microbial communities from Lake Lanier, Atlanta, Georgia, United States - LL-1503 | ecosystem: Environmental > Aquatic > Freshwater > Lake | place: USA: Georgia | collected...
AAAGCGTGGCGCAGTTGGCGGCTATGCTGAAACATAAAGAAGTCAGTGCGGTGGAAGTGGCCACGCGTTTTCTAGCGCGCATAGGCGGCAATCCGCACACCGCTTTTCTGGATGTCAATAGCGAAGTAACGCTGGCGCAGGCCCGAGCCTCTGACGAGAAAATTGCCGCAGGCACCGCAGGTCCTTTAGAAGGTGTGCCGATTGCGCACAAAGATATTTTCGTCACCAAAGATTTTGCAACTACTGCGGGCTCCAAGATGTTGCAAGACTACCGCTCGCCGTTTGATGCCACCGTAGTGACGCGTCTACGCGATGCAGGCATGGTGACTTTGGGCAAACTCAATTGCGATGAATTCGCTATGGGTTCGGCCAATGAAAACTCGGCTTACGGCGCGGTCACCAACCCCTGGGACACCACACGCATTCCCGGTGGATCGTCCGGCGGCAGCGCTGCGGCAGTGGCAGCGCGCTTGACCCCTGCAGCCACCGGCACCGACACCGGCGGATCCATCCGACAGCCAGCGGCGTTTTGTGGCATCACCGGCATCAAACCAACCTACGGCCGCGCGTCTCGCTACGGCATGGTGGCATTCGCCACCAGCCTGGACCAAGCCGGCCCGATGGCGCGCAGCGCCGAAGATTGCGCTTTGTTGTTGTCAGCCATGTGCGGGCCCGACCTGGACCGGGATTCGACGTCGCTAAATGTGGCGAAGGAAGATTTTTCGCGGACCTTGATGCTGCCGCTTCAAGGTTTGCGCGTGGGTGTTGCGAACGAGTTTTTCGGTGAAGGCTTGGCCGACGATGTACGCAGCGCCATCGACACCGCCTTGAAGCAACTGCAAGCCCAAGGCGCTAAATTGGTGCCCATCGCATTGCCACGCACCGAGTTGTCTATTCCGGTGTACTACATCATCGCGCCGGCCGAAGCGTCAAGCAACCTCAGCCGTTTTGATGGCGTGAAATTCGGGCACCGCGCCAAAGATTTTTCGGACCTGGCAAGCATGTACGAAAAAACCCGTAGCGAGGCCTTTGGCGATGAAGTGAAGCGCCGCATCATGATCGGTGCCTATGTGCTGTCGCATGGTTATTACGACGCCTACTATTTGCAAGCACAAAAGATACGCCGCATGATTGCGGATGATTTTCAGCAAGCCTTCGATCAGTGCGACATGATTGCGGGTCCGGTTGCACCGACCACGGCATGGAAACTCGGCGATAAGTCAGACGACCCGCTAGCCAATTACCTGGCCGACATTTTCACCCTACCTGCTTCGCTGGCAGGTTTGCCCGGCATGAGCCTGCCGGTAGGATTTGGTGAAAGCGGTATGCCCGTAGGCATGCAACTGATAGGCAACTATTTGCAAGAGACAAAGTTGTTGAACGTAGCGCACCAGTACCAATTGCACACCGACCATCACCTCAAGACCCCAGGAGGTGTCGCATGAATAGCCCACTAGTTCACGGCTATGAAGTCGTCATTGGTTTCGAAACCCATGCCCAACTCTCAACACAGAGCAAAATCTTCAGCCGGGCGTCTACCGCCTTTGGTGCCGAGCCCAACACCCAAGCTTGCGCGGTCGATTTAGCCTTGCCCGGCACCTTGCCGGTAATGAACAAAGGCGCAGTCGAGCGTGCCATTGAACTTGGGCTGGCACTGGGCTCTCACATCGCAGAGCGCAGCGTTTTTGCACGTAAAAACTATTTTTACCCCGACCTGCCCAAGGGCTACCAAATCAGCCAGTTTGAAATCCCCGTGGTGCAAGGCGGCGCGGTGTCTTTCTTTTTGGGCGATGAGAAAAAAACTGTGCGCCTGGTGCGTGCGCATTTAGAAGAAGATGCGGGAAAGTCCTTGCACGAGGATTTCATTGGACAGTCCGGCATCGACCTGAACCGCGCCGGCACGCCTCTGCTGGAGATCGTCACCGAGCCCGATATGCGCTCGAGCGAAGAAGCCGTGGCCTACGCCAAAGAGCTGCACAAAATCGTCACTTGGATCGGCATTTGCGATGGCAATATGCAAGAGGGCAGTTTCCGCTGCGACGCCAATGTGTCGGTACGCAAACCCGGCGCGCCTTTGGGCACACGGCGTGAAATCAAAAATCTCAACAGCTTCAAGTTTATGCAGCAGGCCATCGACTATGAAGTACGCTGGCAAATTGAACAGATCGAAGATGGCCGCGCGATACAGCAAGCCACCGTTTTGTTCAACCCCGACACCGGTGAAACACGGGCCATGCGCACCAAAGAAGACGCTGCCGATTACCGCTACTTCCCCGACCCGGATTTGCCACCGTTGGTGATTTCGCGCGAATGGGTGGAACGCGTGCGCAGTGAGATGGCGGAGTTGCCGCGGGTGATGGCTGAGCGCTTTGTGACGCAATACGGATTACCCGAATACGACGCTAGCACGCTCACGCAAAGCAAGGCGATGGCGGCTTATTTTGAAGAGACGGTCAAGGCTTGCGGGCAAGCTAAGTTAGCGAGTAACTGGATCATGGGCGAGTTGTCGCGGCGCATGAATGCCGATGGCCTGGGCATCGAGCAGTTGCCCGTGAAGGCGGCGCAGGTCGGCGCATTGATTCAGCGTATCGCTGACGACACCATCAGTAACAACGCGGCCAAACAAGTGTTCGATGCTTTATGGAATGACAACGGCGAAGTAGACGCCATCATCGAAGCCAAAGGCCTCAAACAAATGAACGACACCGGCGCCTTAGAAGCCATCATCGACGAAGTACTGGCCGCCAACCCGAAAAACGTCGAAGAGTTCAAAGCCGGTAACGCCAAAGCCTTGAACGGTTTGGTCGGCCCCATCATGAAAGCCAGCAAAGGCAAGGCCAATCCGGCGCAGGTTAATGCGCTGTTGCTGAAGAAACTGGGTTGATCTCGCCTTGGTGAAGATGTTCACACCTTAACCCAATCCTCCACCACCAGCAAACCAACATGCGCAAATGCTTTGTCATTGCTCACCAGCGTGGCTTTTAGATGCAATGCATGCGCCGCAATTTGTAAATCCAGCGCGGCCAGCGGGGTACCTTTTTTATATAGCGCCGCGCGCAAGGTGCCGTAGCTTTGCGCCACTGCGTCATCCCAGGGTATCACTTCCACGCGGCGCAAAAACTCCTGGACTGCCGCTTGCAATGCCACTGCCTGCGGGCGCTTTGCAAGTCCAAAGGCCAACTCACCCGCCGTGATGGCGGATATGCATACCTTGTGCATGGGAACTGCCAATAGCCGCGCAATGGCTTGGGGGTGTTGCTTGATGATGTGGCTCACCGTGTTGGTGTCCAGCATATAGAGCGTAGGCATGGCTATGTTCAGTGCCCAAGCGGCTTCGAAATCGCATCCAAAGGATCACGTTCTGGCCCTTGCTGGTGCCCGGCGCCTTGTCGCTCGTCGGAGCTCAAGAAATCATCTGCCCGCTCGATCGCCTGCGCGGCCACCAAAAATCCGTCCCAGTCATGCGGCCGCCTGGAGAGGATGACGTCACCGGTAAGCGCATCTTTGCGAATAAAAACCTCGGTGGTGTCAAATCGAAACGCAGCGGGCAGGCGCACGGCCTGGCTGCGGCCATTGGCAAATAGTTTGGCGGCTTGGGACACGGAGGGCCTCCCGGCAATGAATGGTAGATACCAAAGTATATGCCAATGTACTCAGGCGCACGAACACTCTAACGCCACCTCAAACCAAAAAAACCCGCCCTCCGCGCGGTCGCACCAGCACCGGGTCAGCGTCGCGCAGGGGCCTGGCGGCGTAGTCTTGCAGGCCCAGGTGCACTTCCAGCACTTCGCCCGGGGGCAGGATGGACGCATCTTGCGGGCTAATCTCCAGGCGCACCAGCGCGCCCGCGGCCAGCACGCGCAGCACCTGGCCCTTGATCCACCCCGTGGCATCACCCGCACCGGCCGCAGCGTCAGGGCGCAGCTCCAGTTCGTAAGGGCGTACAAAGGCATATCCCGCCTGCTGCGGCGCGGCCTGTTGTAATTCCGGGCAGGCAATACACGCTTGGTCTTTGCCAATGCGCAAGCTGCCATCCTCAATACGCCCTTGCAAACGGTTGACCTGTCCCAGAAAACTAAACACAAACGGACTGGCCGGTTGCTCCCACACCGCTTGCGGAGTACCGACCTGCTCGATACGGCCCCGGTTCATCAGCACCACGCGGTCGGACACTTCGAGCGCTTCCTCTTGGTCATGGGTGACAAAGACGCTGCTGACATGTAACTCGTCATGCAAACGGCGCAGCCAGCGGCGCAACTCTTTGCGCACTTTGGCATCCAATGCGCCAAAAGGTTCATCCAGCAGCAAGACCTGCGGCTCTACCGCCAGCGCGCGGGCTAAGGCAATGCGCTGACGCTGCCCGCCCGAGAGCTGGGCCGGGTAGCGGTCGCCCAGCCAATCGAGCTGCACCAGATCGAGCAATTGATGCACTTTGTCTTTGATCTGCGCTTCGCTAGGGCGGCTGGCACGCGGCCGCATGCGCAGGCCAAAGGCTACGTTGTCAAACACCGTCATGTGCCGGAACAAGGCATAGTGCTGGAACACAAAGCCGACGTTGCGTTCACGCGGGTGTACGCCGGTGGCATCGACGCCCGAAAAATAGATGCTGCCGGCATCAGCGCTTTCTAAGCCAGCGATGATGCGCAGCAATGTCGTCTTGCCACAGCCCGACGGCCCGAGCAGCGCGACCAGTTCGCCCGATGCAATCTCCAGGCTGACATCGTTCAAGGCTTGGAAGCTGCCAAATTGCTTGCTGACATGGTCAATCGAAATACTCATAGGCGGGATGGTCTCAAGGGCTGACAGGACGCTCGGGTGAAAGGCTTTGAGCAATCCGCTGCTGGCGCTCAAACTTCCACTCCACCAGGCTTTTGACGACCAGCGTCACCAAGGCCAGAAGGGTGAGCAAGGTAGCCACGGCAAAGGCCGCGACCGATTGGTATTCGTTGTACAAAATCTCAATATGCAAGGGCATGGTGTTGGTTTGCCCGCGTATATGCCCGGACACCACGGACACCGCACCGAACTCACCCATGGCGCGGGCATTGCACAAAATCACACCGTAGAGCAGCGCCCAACGGATATTGGGCAGCGTCACATGCCAAAACGTCTGCCAGCCTGTTGCGCCCAAGACCATGCTGGCCTGCTCCTCGTCCGTGCCTTGCGACTGCATCAGGGGCAATAACTCGCGCGCCACAAAAGGGAAGGTCACAAAAGTCGTAGCCAGCACCATACCCGGCAGCGCAAAAATAATTTTGATGTCATGTGCCATCAACCAAGGGCCGAACCAACCGTGTGCGCCAAACATGAGCACATAGACCAGTCCAGCTACCACTGGCGAGACCGAGAAGGGCAAATCAATCAGGGTGGTGAGCGCCGATTTACCGGGAAATTCAAACTTGGCAATCGCCCATGCCGCCGACACACCAAACACCAAATTGCAAGGGACAGCGATGACCGCAGTGAGCAGAGTCAGGCGAATCGCACTTAAGGCCTCGGGTTCAGCTAACGCGCTGAGGTAGCCATCCAGCCCTTTGCGAAAGGCCTCGACAAATACCGCAGCCAAGGGCAGCAGCAGGAACAAAAATACAAAGGCCAGCGCCAACGTCAGCAACACCCAGCCCACCCAAGCGGGCTCTGCACGCACGGCGCGCTTTGCGGGGTGCTGGGATTGGCCGCTCAAGAGGACGCCCCCAAGCGCTGACGCTGCCAGGTTTGCAACGCATTGATCACGAACAACATCGCAAAAGAGGCCACTAAGAGAACCGAGGCCACGGCGGTGGCACCAGCGTAGTCGTATTGCTCGAGCTTGCCTATGATGATGAGCGGCGTGATCTCTGACACCATGGGCATATTGCCGGCAATAAATATCACCGAGCCATATTCACCCACGCCCCGTGCAAAGGCCATGGCAAAGCCGGTTAACAGCGCAGGTGCAATCGTCGGGAAGATCACATGTGAAAAACTTTGCCACGGCGTAGCACCCAGACACATCGCAGCCTCTTCGAGTTCTTGTTCGCAATCTTCGAGCACCGGTTGCACCGTGCGCACTACAAAAGGCAGTCCAATAAAGGTCAGGGCAATCACCACGCCATTGGGGTTAAAAGCCAGCGCAATGCCGTAGGGTTCCAACAGGCTACCGACCCAGCCATTACTTGCGAGCAGTGCGGTCAATGAAATGCCAGCCACCGCAGTCGGCAGCGCAAAGGGTAAATCCACCAAAGCGTCGATGAACTTTTTACCGAAAAACTCGTAGCGCACGAGCACCCAGGCGATGACCAAGCCAAATACCGTGTTCACCAGCGCAGCAATCAACGAGGCACCAAAAGTTAAGCGGTAGGAAGCCAGCACGCGCGGGCTACTGACGGCCGCGACAAAGTGTTGCCAATCGAGCGTCAGGGTTTTGGCGAACAGCCCAGACAAAGGGATGAGCACAATGATGCTCAGGTAAAACAGGGTGAAGCCCAGCGTTAACTTGAAGCCGGGCAACACGCGCAGGCTCTTGCCGCGCGCCAAGCCAGAGGCCGTCGGCCCACTGGCCGCTGATGTCTGCATACCGTGGTCGTTTATTTGACGGTGTACAGCCGGTCAAACTGACCGCCGTCATTAAAATGCACTTTTTGCGCTTCGGCCGGACTGCCAAAATAGTCTTCCACGGTGAACAGGGACATGGGCTTGAAGGTGCTGGCGTATTTTTTCAGGATGGCAGGGTTGCTAGGGCGAATGGCGTGCTGTGCTGCAATTTCCTGCGCCTCGTCTGAATACAGAAAATTCAGATAGGCTTTGGCCGCGTCCTGCGTGCCCTTTTTGGCTACCGTACGTTCTACCACTGCGACTGGGTTTTCCGCGACGATGGATGCGCTGGGGTGAATCGCATCGACCTTGCCCGCCCCAAATTCGCGGTCCACCGAGACCACTTCGGATTCAAAGGTAATCAAGACATCACCCAGGTTGCGTTGTAAAAAAATGGTGGTCGCATCGCGCCCGCCCTTGGCCAATACCGGCACATTTTTATAGAGCTTTGCCACATACTCTGCGGCTTGTGCATCGGTACCGCCGCGCTTACGTACTTGGCCCCATGCGGCCAGATAGGCCATGCGTCCATTACCGCCGGTCTTCGGATTGACGACCACGACTTGAATGCCCGGGCGTATCAGATCATCCCAGTCTTTGATGCCTTTGGGGTTTTTATCTCGCACCAAAAAAAGCATGGTCGAACTGGTGGGCGATGCGTTGTGCGGAAATCGTTTCGTCCAGTCTTTCGCCACCACGCCATTGGCGGCTAAAAACTCGATGTCGGTGGAAGTGTTCATGGTGACCACATCGGCTTCGAGTCCATCATTCACCGCCCGCGCCTGAGCACTGGAGCCGCCATGGGCCTGGTCCACTCGGATGTCTTTGCCGCTTGATTTTTTGTACTGGGCCACAAAAGCGGTGTTGATATCTTTGTAAAACTCACGTGCCACGTCATACGACGCATTGAGCAAAACTGTTTGCGCTAAAGCGGCCTGGCTGATAAACATTCCAATGGATAAAGCCAAGGACCAACGAAAGTTGCGAATAGACATAGTAATTCTCTTTAAGAGTTCTGGGCGCAAGGCCGCTTGTAGTCAGAAAATCGATTATTGCACCAGAGCAGCTCCGGCGGTTTTGTGACTACTCACATCCACCAGAATCAAAGCGCCTAAGGCGCGCGATTGTGCAAAGGGCAGGGTCAATAAAGGTTCCTGCAGTTGCAGACGGATGCTCCCTATCTCGTTAACCGCCAGGCTTTCTGCGGGTTCGTGTTCCAAGGTGTGTACATTGCGGCGATGTGCGATGTGCCCTACTTTGGCCTTGACCCAGCGGTGGCCATGCAAGACCCAGTACGTGCGCCCTGGTACCAAAGGCTCTTCGTCCATCCAGACCAAGGTCACTTGCAATTGCTTGGCGGCATGGACCGCTAAGGCCTCATCCAACACACTGTCACCGCGTGACAAGTCCACCTCCCGGTCCAGAATGATTCCAGCGCTTGCACCCGCAGCGACGGTGCCCGGATTGCGCGCCGCCTCGAGCACCGTGCTTACACGCGCACTTTGCCCGCTGGGAAATAAGCGTATTTGCTGACCAGGACTGAGTTGCCCGGTGCCGACCCGGCCCCAGAATATGCGACGCCCTTGTTCGATGACGCCACTGTCGTGCTGTTTTTCCACCCACTGCACGGCAAAGCTTAAAGGCAAGTGGGCATCACTGGGCGTGGCAGGCAGGCCTTCTAATAGCTCGAGCAAACCCGGCCCCTGGTAACGCGGCCAAGCCGCTCCTTCGGGCGCATCCGACTGCACAATGCCCCAACCTTTCAGGGCCGACACCGGCACCAAAGCAGCGATCGTAATACCTGCTTGCGCTGCAAAACTCCGCAATGCCAGGCTGATGTTGTCAAAGGCGCGGGCAGGGTCTGCGACAGCATCTAGCTTGTTCACCGCAAAAACAATGCTCGGTACGCGCAGCAGTTGCACCAATAAAGCGTGGCGCCGCGTTTGCGGCAACAAAGTGAGTTGCGGATTGTCCCAATCGAGCTTGAGCGCATCGACCAAGAGCACCGCCGCGTCCGCAGTGGATGCGGCCGTCACCATATTGCGGGTGTATTGCTCATGGCCAGGCGTGTCGCCGATGATGAACTTGCGCTGAGGCGTTTGAAAGTAGCGGTAAGCGACGTCGATGGTGATCCCCTGCTCGCGCTCGGCGCTCAGGCCATCGGTCAGCAGTGCGAGATTCGTCTCACCGGCGCGCTGCACGCCGGCCAATTGGTCTTGTAATACTGCCTTGCTATCGACCAGCAAGCGCCCAATCAACGTGCTCTTGCCATCGTCTACTGAACCGCAGGTAATGAAACGCAAGGGCGCCAAGCCCTGGCGAGTGTGATCAGCCAACTGCATTAGAAGTACCCTTCTTTTTTGCGCCGCTCCATGGAAGCGTCCGAAGTTTTGTCGTCCATGCGTGTAGCGCCGCGCTCGCTGATATCACTGGCGATGGTTTCTTCAATCACCTGCTCTGCGTTAGCAGCCGTACTGGCCACCGGGCAGGTGCAGGTGATATCGCCCACCGTGCGAAAGCGCACCGTAAGCGTGTGAACTGTCTCGCCAGCAGTCGGTGGGGTCAATTCGGTGACCGGCACCAGCAAACCCCGGCGCTCTATTACCTGGCGCTGGTGGGCGTAATAAATCGACGGCAGCGCAATTTTTTCGCGGCTGATGTACTGCCACACGTCCAACTCGGTCCAGTTGGAGATCGGGAATACGCGAAAGTGCTCGCCCTTGCGCAGACGGGTGTTAAACAAATTCCACAACTCGGGCCGCTGCGATTTTGGCTGCCATTGGCCAAATGCGTCGCGATGGCTAAATATGCGCTCCTTTGCCCGCGCCTTCTCTTCGTCGCGCCGGGCACCCCCAATTAGGGCGTCAAACCCGAATTCTTCAATGGCTTCGAGCAAAGTCACCGACTGGTGCGCATTGCGACTTTCGCCAGCATGCGCTAGGCGCACAGTACCGCGTCGCATCGAGTCCTCGACCGAGCGAACGAAGAGCTGCGCGCCCAACTCCGCTGCACGGTCATCGCGAAACTGGATGACTTCGGGAAAGTTGTGCCCGGTATCAATCATGAGCAAGGGGTAAGGCAGCCGCCCTTTCCCGCTGCCTGCGTCCTTGCCGCCAAAGGCTTTTTCTGCGCACTTGAGCAATACCAACGAGTCTTTGCCGCCAGAAAACAATAGCGCGGGGCGTTCAAAGCTTGCAGCTACTTCGCGCAGAATAAAAATGGTTTCCTCTTCCAGCGCATCGAGCTGCGCGTTGCTCAGTGATTGCATTTCCTGTTGGTTCATCGCATTCATTTGCTGGACTCCTTGACGTGCAAACCGCACTCTTTTGCGGCGTCTGACTCCCACCACCAACGCCCGGCACGAAAATCCTCGCCGTCGCTGATAGCGCGTGTGCAGGGTGCGCAGCCGATACTGGGCATAAAGTCGTCATGCAAAGGGTTGTAGTCCACACCATGCATTTGGATGTAGTGCCACACATCACCCCAGGTCCAATCGGCCAAGGGGTTGCACTTGACCAAGCCGCCTTGCGTCTCTTCACTGGTGTCGAGCAAGAGCAACTGGGCGCGTGCGTCGGATTGTTCTTGGCGCAGACCGGTCACCCAGGCTTTTTGCCCTTGCAAGGCGCGGCGCAGCGGTTCCATCTTGCGAATACGGCAGCAGGTTTTGCGCAGTGACAGGCTGCGGTACATCGCATCCTCGCCATTGGCGCGGACAAAGCCCAACACGGCATCTATGTCCGGGCGTATCACCGCAATGGGCACCACCGCCCGCGCCTGTAGGCGTTGCAACAGTTGCAGCGTTTCTTGGTGCAAGGCGCCGGTTTCCAATACAAAAGCTGGGATATTCAAGCCCAGGCTTTGAATCAAGTGACTGATCACGACATCTTCGGCACCCAGGCTAGAGGCTTGGGTGAGGGGTTGGTAGCGGGCGGCTACAGCGCACAAAACTTGCTCAGTCGCGGCCAGCTTGTCGACAAACTCCTGGCTTGCATTAGCATACCTCTGTGGCGCGGTGCTACGCTGACGGATAGAAATTTCACTAAGCATGGTGCGTTATCGATATGCGAGCTGTTGTTTCAAGGATAGATTTTGGGCGCTCTCGCTACAAATGCAAACGACTAAATTCTTATTTTTATATACGGCATTTGCTTGGATGCAAAGCGATATATAGCGTCTTGGCGCCATGGTTTACGTAGCGCGTTATGCAGCATTTACAGACTGTGCAATGAAGGCTTTGAATTTTCCGACCTACGCATATTGATTGCGACCAAGGAATACATCGACGAGCATGGCCGAGCCGCATCGCCGGCTTGGCCGCCAGCGGGCCAATATCGCCCAGACCCAACACGGCAGAGCCGTTGGTGATCACCGCTAGCAAGTTGCCTAGTGAGGAGTATTCGCGCGCTTTGCTCGGGTCGGCCTCAATATCCAAACAAGGATCGGCCACGCCAGGTGAGTAAGCCAGCTTTAGATCGCGTAGAGTCGTTAAGGGCTTGGTGGGCGCGATCGAGGTTTTTCGCGTATCGGAAAGCGGTGTTCATCGCGGGCGGCGTCGCGTAACGCGTGTTCACCTAGGGAATGTGCTTTTTGTCATCATGGTCGGTCTTTGTTGAGACGTATAAAAGCAGGACGTAACCGATCTGAAAGCGGCCTTGGAGCCGTCCGGCGCGCCATCGCTGTCCCAGCGATGGCGCAGGCAGCACTCAATGCGCGTCGGCTTGTTTGGCGGCCGCGATGGCGGCGCTGTCGTCGCGGCTGGCGCCGTTGAAGAACAAATTCAAAATCACCGCGCTGATCGACGCCAGCAAAATGCCGGACTCGATCAAGGGGTGCAGGTTGTGGGGCATCCACTGTTTGAAGTTGGGCGCAATCAAAGGGATCATGCCCACGCCGATCGAAATCGCCACAATCAGTGCATTGAAGCGGTTGTTTTTAAAGTCCACGCCGCCCAAGATGCGGATGCCGGTGGCCGCCACCATGCCAAACATCACCAGACCCGCGCCACCCAGCACCACCGTGGGCAAGGATTCGACCAGCGCCGCCATTTTCGGCAGCAGGCCCAGGGCGACCAAAATCAAGCCACCGGCGACACAGACAAAGCGGCTCTTCACGCCGGTGACCGCCACCAGGCCCACGTTTTGCGAGAAGCTGGTGTAGGGGAAGGTGTTGAAAATACCGCCAATCAAAGTGCCCAAGCCGTCGGTGCGCAAACCCCGCGTCAGAGCGGCGCGGTCCACGTTGCGGTCGGTCATTTCGCCCAGCGCCAAAAACATGCCGGTGGACTCGATCATCACCACAATCATCACCAGGGTCATGGTCAAGATCAGCACCGGGTCGAACACCGGCACGCCAAAGTTGAATGGCAGCACCAGGCCAAACCAATCGGCCTTGGCTACTTTGTCAAACGTCATCAGCCCCATGCCGGTGGCCACCACGCCGCCGATCACAATGCCCAGCAGCACCGAAATATTTGCCATAAAGCCTTTGGCATAGCGGGCGATCACCAAAATAGAGACCAGCACCAAGGCGGCAATGCCGATGCCGCCGAGATCAGCGTATTTGGGGTTGGGCATTTTGCCCAGCAAGGCCAAGTCTTTGGGGGGCATGGGCAAGGCCGCGCCGGGCGCACTGGCGGCGGCGGTGGCGGCGTCCAGCCATTGCTTGTGCTCAGGCGCGACGATGCTCGGGGCGGTCGGGCCAAAGGGGTTGCCAAAAATCCAGTTGATGCCAATGCGCATCAAGCTGATGCCGATCACCGCAATGATGGTACCGGTGACCACTGGCGGGAAGAAGCGCAGCATGCGCGAGACCAGTGGTGCGATCAAGATGGAGATCACACCCGCACCGATGATGGCGCCAAAAATCAGCTGCGCCCCGGCTGCACCAGGATTGGCATTGGCCATGGCCACCATCGGGGCGACTGATGCAAAAGTCACGCCCATCATCACTGGCAGGCGAATACCAAACCATTGGGTCGCGCCCAGCGACTGGATCAGCGTGACCAGGCCGCAGCAAAACAAATCGGCCGAGATCAAATAAGCCACTTCTTGCGGGCTGAGTTTGAGGGCCCGGCCGACGATCAGTGGCACTGCAATCGCGCCGGCATACATGACCAACACGTGCTGCAGGCCCAAGGCCGCCAGCTGCCCGGTGGGCAGGCGTTCGTCAACAGGGTGGGGGGTGGCATTCATGGCAGAGACTCCTAGGCCGTCTAAGGCGTTGAGGTTAACAAGTGAATTAATTTCAT
>Ga0214919_10009144_pt1 | contig 12819 bp, 7 predicted proteins | sample LL1503_MetaG_FD_177994 | JGI IMG/M metagenome (GOLD analysis project Ga0214919, IMG submission 177994) | Freshwater microbial communities from Lake Lanier, Atlanta, Georgia, United States - LL-1503 | ecosystem: Environmental > Aquatic > Freshwater > Lake | place: USA: Georgia | collected 2015-03-15
TGAACCTGCAAGGTTGAAAGCGATGATGTTAGCAATTGCTGGGTCTACATCAGCAAGGCTGAATAGTTCCAAAGCACGTGTAACAAGGACAGAGTTACCGTACTCAGCAAGAGTAATAGTAACTGAAGTTGGAGCACCAATCTGGACAGAGTCACGCTCTGTTGATTCGGTGAGTGCAGTTGTCTGTTCAGACAAATCTGCGTATAGTTGTAGGACTACGGTTGAGCCAGGGTTTGCCAATTTAGCAGGGCGCTTGTCAGCGACACTACGAATTAGAGGCTCTGAACGCAACGCAAAGTCTAATAGTCGGTCATACGCCTTTTGGACGAGACCTGCACCACCAGCGGTACCAGCGAGATTGCCGGTCGAGGATGTATATGCATTAGCCATTGTTGTTCACCTCCTAGGTGAGTTATGAAATTACTATGATGTTACTGTTGTGAATAAATAATGGCGTTGAGTTCTTCTGCGGAAGTCGCATTTTGAATTCGCATCATTATGTCTTCTGCCCTATCTGGTGAAATAGCATTTTGAGTAACAGCATCCATCTGTCGCAAACTTGCGATATCTTGCTGGCTGAGTTCGGTCTTTTGTGGAGCCTGGACACCGAACACGTCACCATGTTCGTCCAGCCACGCCGAGATTGCATCTTCTGATGCTTCTAAGTCAGCAGGCACGAATGTTGCTATCTTTGCATTTACACCCTTTGAGGCGAATGTGTCTTTTATAATCCGCTCACGTTGGGCCTTGGTTAGACTTCCAAGGTTGGTTTCAAGGTCCTTGATTTTTTTCTCTTGTAGGCGATTAGCCTTACGGAGTTTCTTTACAAGGTCTGTATCTGAGTCAAACGAAGGGACATAGTCCAAGTCGTCGTCGTCATCTTCCCAATCGGTATTTATATCGCGGTTGTTGCTCATAGCAACCTCTCCCTATATTAGTAGTTGTCGCACGCCGCAATCATAATGGGGGATTATAATCGGTTCGTACTATCGGTCTTGTACACCACCCGGGGCCGATAGGTCCAGGTGGGAATTTAGTTATATTTGACCAGCAGGTGAACTATTGCTGTAGGAAGTTATTCTTCCTTGGAATTGTCCAGCCGATTGATTAAAAATGTTAGTGCCTAGTTCTTTAAGCCTCTTACGACGCTCAGACTCAGTACCTTGAAATTGTTCTGCTTCAAGTTCTGTTTGAATAGTCTGTGCATTTGCAGCATTAGCACCTTCAAAGATATTAGACAAAGCAACTTCTGGTTGAAGTACTTGACCAATTGTCTCATATCCTTGGTTAGCGATATCAGCAATCTGAGCCTCTGAACGGCCTTGACCAATGAGAGTAGCCGCATTTTTTGTAAGAGAATCTGCATTGAAAGAAATTCCTTTATCAGCACGACGCAACGCCTCAGTTGCAAAGGAAGCTGTCTTACGATTGATTTCTAACTGGGCTTCTCCGATTTTAGGGTCTAGAAAGAAGTCTGTTAAATCTTCTGAATTGTTAATATACTTGAGTTGTCTTAATGTATTGACATACTGTGGGTCTGCTGTAATTGTCTTCAACTTAGCAGACATGATACGCTCATCAAGTTTTTCAACAGTAACGTTGTTGGCTATGTACTTCTTGAGAGCATCAGGCTCTGCAAATTTAGAACTAATATTGTAACTCTTGATAAGGTTTTTTGTGCCTTCAACAAAGTGGAATAAGTCAGCAGCACTCTTAGGTTGAGTTAACCCTTCATTGAGGTAGCCGTATTGCTCATAAAAAGGAGAGGTTATTTTTGTGCCATTTTTTAAAGTATAATCTTTTGCATCTGTGTATAAAGATACGATATTATCGTAGTCAAGTCCCTCTGCAATTAAAGACATAAAGTACTGGGTAGATGAGTCAACTAGTGTCTTGCTATAGCCAAGGCTAGAAAGCAATGACTTGAGTACAGTTATATTAGTTGATGGACCAGTACCACCAGTACCGCCAGTACCGCCAGTACCGCCAGTACCGCCAGTACCGCCAGTACCGCCAGTACCGCCAGTACCGCCAGTACCACCAGTACCACCAGTATCACCAGTATCACCAGTACCGTCTGATTTGACTTCAACACCATCTTTGTATGTAATGCCACCCTCAGTGCCAGTAAAAGGAACACCACTAAAGTAAAGTATTCCACCAAGCATTTGAAAGATATTGCTTCCAACTTTAGCAAGTGATGCAGGGTCTACTTTTATTTTCTTTCCGCTACCAGAAATAAGATTGCCTTGTGCATCATATGTATTGCCGTACTCAGTTGTGCGTGTTTCTGGAATAGGTACACCAATTGGGAATATTTCTTTGTAAGTTCCAACTCCACCAGCACCAGTGCGAACAAAGTCAATTGTTGCTCCCGCTGCTTTGCCTTCTTGGGTTAGTTCTGGTTTTGCCTGTGCTTTATAACCAGCAGTAATGCGAGCATTGGCCTCTGTAGCAGTCTCGCCTGGAAGGCGATTTGCGCGGTCAGTAGACTTACCGCCAGCAGCAACAACGGCTGCGGTTTTAGCATCAATCTCTGCTTGAGTTAAAGGCTTTGCCTTTGCTTCTAGTCTTGCTTGATTTTGGGAATCTGTTGGCATTAACCTAGCGCCCCCTTCAAACTCTGGAATAAGTTAACTGCTTCATTCTTGGCTTTAGAGGTTCCGCCATAACGGGAATCAGCCATAACTGCCTGGTCAATTTCATATTGATTTGGTAAACGGAACTTGCCATCTGCGCCTTGGAAGTTAAGAAGTTTAATTGCTAACTTGTCATTCTGATTAATATCACTTTCAAGGTTTGCTGATAAAGATTTTAGTAGTGGGTCTATGATAGTTCTGGCATCCCCGCCAGATTTGACATACTCGGATACACCCATAAACTTAGTTCCAACTCTAGTACGAACATCAGTTTGGTATTTCTTAATTGTCTCGTCAATTACACCCTGGTCTGTTGCAGCCAAAAGAGTTTTAATAATGGGAGTTAAAGTTGCAATATTTGGTGTATCCTCATAGTTAAGACTGTGTGACTGGCTCAATAGGTCATAGTAGGTCTTTGCTGCGCCACCAATAGTTGCAGCGTCAAAGGCACCTTTAGGGGAGTTATCAACAATATACTGAGCAAGAAAATCTTTTTGTTCTTGCTCTGTGAAACCTTGTCCCGTAGTGCTCTGACTGCTAGTTGTAACTGCTTTCATTACAGGACTGCCGTCTTTATTATATGTAGCCTTGCCTTTAGAGTTTAGTACAGGCACATATTTAACAGTTGATTCAGAAGTAACAGTTGCTTTTTGGCGTGTTGCTTCTTTAGAGTAAGATGACTTAAATTTAGAAATTAAATCAACAGATGGATACTGACCAAATGTTTTAAAATAGGTATCTGATAGAATGTTTTCGGCATCAGTGCTATCTATAAGTTTAAGGGCAGTTGATATATCTTTGCTGTAAATTGGATTATAAGAAGGACCCTTAGTTCCTGTTCCTGCTGGCTTTGCGCCATACTTAATATCGTTTTCTAACCACTGGTTCCAAGTAACGCCATCAAGGTATGCATTCTGAAGTACTGTCTTAAAGGCTGAGATATCTTTATTATCAGTTGCGCCTAGCGGACCAGTTCCCTTTGACTTACCAGAACTGCGAAGCAATGCCTGCATATACTCAAAGTCACTCATGCCAGGACGAAGTGTTGAACTCTTCTTTAAGGCATCTAACTTTTCAGCAGCCTTGGCTGCAAAAGCAAACGGGTCTGAGATAGAAAATGCATTCTCATACAACCCACCCTGAGCACGAACTATTGCGCTGATACTCTGTTGTGCGTTGCCAGTTGTCGGACCAGCGGCACTGTTGCCAGTAATTTTTGTATTACCCCAAGGAGCATTAGCCATTTATTTATCCGTTTTCTTTAATAAGTTTGCAAATACAGAGTAGTACATACGAGAGAACGCTGGGTTGTCAAGCATCAGTTTATTTCCCAAGGTCTGCAGTTCCTCTCTATACTTTGTATTTAGCCAGAAACTACTTCCCAAATCGGGATTCGGTGTAACTCTTGCATCTTGTAATTGCTTGATTGCATTATCATAAGCAGCATAGAACTCTTTAACTTCAGTATAAATAGGAGACATTTTAAATGCTTCTTCTTTAAGAGCCTTGCCAATGGAAGCTGCTCGTGCTTCTTGTCGACCAGTAATTACATTGCTGGTAGGAGCATTTCCATATGCCTTATTAAGTGCAATAACTTGCTGTGTGTACCATACATCTGAGTAGGTATTGTCAGCCTGTTCTTTGCCAATTTGGGCTAGTTCTGACTTGTAAACAAGTTCCTCAGCAGCAGAAGCAATTTCTTCTGTGCTCAACTTTTCGCGGCGACTTGTTGCGCTCTGCCAGTTATAGTAAGCAACGGCTGCTTCTCCACCTGGGAAGAAATATGGAATTACATCAGCATCTTTAGTAGCATACTTAGTTACCATTTCAGGATTCTTGTTTAAGAAAGACCAAGCATCATCGGTTCCAGTAATAGACTTAGTAGAACCACTTATAATAGGCAAGATGTTCTCTTTGCCAAACTTATCCATAAATTGTGCTACAGCCTCTGGATAGTTACCAGGGTTTGCTTTTGAAATTTCATCCCATGCCTTATAAAGAACAGTTTGAGAGACAAAGTTGTACTTGCCCTCTGGTGTCTTTACTGCAGCCAGTACCTCTTGAGAAGGTGTTGCTGGTGCTATGCTCTGGAATAAGGATGTAAGCAGACCAACCCAGCGAGACATACCCTCTGCATCAGCAAAAAGTTTAGTTCTAGCAGCATCATTAGCAAATGGATTATCGCCATAGTCTTGGGTGGATGCTAGATAACCTGCCCAATCTTTAACGCCACGCTCAACGATTGTTTGGTCGTTAATCAAATATAAAATAGATTTATTAAGCCAGGCTGGCAATGCAATTTGCAGTGGCGCCCCAATACCTTTTTGGCCTGGTTCTCCAAACGGAAATAGAATATTACGCATCCAATCGTATCCTGGTCCAAATGCTTGTGATTTACCAGATATCATGAAAGGAGTTGAAATTGCAGGACCTAATCCAGGGAAACCTGGGTTTACAGAACCAAATGCTAAGTTAAGAGATTGAACTGGAGCTGTCAAATTTAGTGCATCTTTAGGAAACTTTCCTTGTGCCATACCAGCAAAGCCACCGAATAATCCACTGAGTGGATAACGGAAACGTTGGGTACCAAACTCATCCTTGTAGAAGAACCCTTGTTCTTCGTCATATTTTGTGTTGGTTAGGTCATAGATAGCACCTGAACCTGGCTTTGTAAGTGAATCAAATCCCTTAGCAAAGCGTATTACCTTGACTGGGTTTTGAACGCCAAGTTCTCCCCATTTTCTTATTGTATTACCCCAGGCTTGAACGAAGGGAAATATAAGTCTAAGTTTATTTGCTGCATCAATCTGGTTGTTTGCATCATAGAATAAATCTTTTACATACAAAGAAGCCTTGCGTGCAGCAGTATCATTGACATCATCAATAGACATGACGCCTTTAGCCTTGATTGGGTCATTCTTACGTTTTCTAATCTCTCTGTTAATGATAGAGATAGTAGGGTGTTTCTTACCCACAGCAATTAATTTACCAGAAGAGTTAGGAACCCTAATCTTTACTAAAGTTTCAAATGCATTCTTTTGCAACTTTTCAAGGTCAGCAACACTCATTGCTGGTGCATATCTACCGATGTAATCCCAGTATGCCATACGATACTCTGGTCCAAAGTTAACAAGGTTTTCAAGTTTAGCGGAGATTTCAAAGAAAGTATTAACCATTTGCTTTAGTTTTTTGTCTTCGGCAGCCAATAGTGTCTTGGTATCTGCATAGATTGCTTTACCGCCAGGCATTTCCTCTGATGTGAAATGTTTAACAAGTTGCGCCTTGAATGCTTTATCTGCCGCGTCCATGTCTTCATACTTGTTCATGTCTCGATAACGAGGCATACGTATGACTTCATCACCTTTTTTGCCAGGAACAACAACCACTCCATCGGCTAGAAGTTTGCGAATATAAATACCTTTTGCTCCAGTACCCATAAGGTTAACAAGAGCGTTTTCGTAACTAGCAGTTGAATTAGGGTCAAACATCCAGTTGTAAATATTCTCACGGTTTAAATTATCGTAACTAAATTCAAGGTTAGGGTCTTTAAGGAAAAGTGTTTTAAAGTCTGAGATGTTACGATTTTGAACATCAACTCTTGATGCATCGTAGATTTCTTTAAGGATATCGGTACGGTCAAAATTATTTATTTTAACAGATTCATTGGCAATGAGTTTGTCGACAATAGCATCTTTTGCTACTTGAGTATCTGCCTTAGCAACTAACTGCATAATATCATCTACGTCAAATCGAGCCAATGATGTGGCTAATGCCTCATGGTAGTTTGCATTAGTGTTGCCAATGACTTTATATATTTTGCCAATCATACGAACTTTGACATCTGTAGAGCGTGCATCTCCAGCGCTTACTCGACGGCTCATCTGACGCAAGTGTTCATCAATAGCAATAGTTGCTTCTTTGGCTGCCTGAGGGTCTTTAAAAGAGTTGCCTAAGATATCATTCTCATACTTAGCCCAGGTAGATGCAAGCTTTTGCATTGCGTTACCATTAGGGTCTGCCATTAACATAGCAATGTAGCCTGCTGGGTGATTAAGAAGAGTATCGTGGCCTGATAGATATTGGCGGAATTGCATTTCACCAACATTGCGAAGCATATAAGATATGCGGAAAGCCAACTGAGTTGTTTTCCAAACACTTGCTACTTCTGTTGCAAATTGGTCTATAGCAGCTTGAGTTCCAACAAGCGGACCTGATTTAGTATATTTTAAAAGAGCACGAACAATTGGTTGTGTATCTGGCAAACGTACAACGCTATCTAAGAATTGATGCGCATAGACAGCACCATTCATAGGAATTTCGTCACCACCATATACCAAGACACCAGCAGCATCTCCCGGTAAAGTACCACCTAGAACATATTGATTAACAAGATTTTTTGTTGCTCCAGATGGGCGCAATTCAGTTTGTAACATTTTTTCTAATGCTTCAAGAAGTTTTGGGTCTCCCTTACCATATTTATTTACTAGTGCAACATGTGCAGCAGTAAACGAATCATGAATAATTTTAGAACGAATTGTTCTTAGGCTTCTATCATTGGTTCCAGTTGCTTTTACAAGTTTATCTATTGTATCATCGATAACATTTTCTGGAACTTTTACAGTAGACATCCAGTTACGTAGTTCTTTAGAAAGGCGGTCTAGGTCATCTAGAGGTACAATAACAGAACGGACAACAGTTCTTGTAAGCAAGTTTTCCATACGTTCAACTCCAGCAAGTATTTTTTGATTTACTGGTGTCGATAATTTTATCATTGGCTGTAGATTTTCAATAGCCACATTTGTTTTTAACAACGCAGAACGGGCAATACTTGGGTCAGTATCACCAAGTCCTAGATTCCTGCGTAGTACTCTTAGCACATCATCTGCAGTACCAGCATCTGTTAGTTCTCTAACTACATCCATATCTAACTTATCGCCAAATAATCTAGAGATTCTAGATGGGCTAGATTCGTTTGCTATTAATCGAGCAACAACAGCAAAGCGCTTGCCTAGTAAATACTTGTTTGCCTTTGTAATATCGGCTACAGGAGTACCGCCAACATGGCTGACAAGACCTGTATCTGCTTTAAGCAGTTCGGCCATATGCCTTCTCGTGCCTATCTGCATCTCTAAATCCATGACGCCTTTAAGTTCAGCGTATGCAGGATTGTTTAAAATCTCTTTAGCAAGGTCAGGGTCATTTTCTACATACTTGCGTAGAGCCCTGATTTCGCGAATTCGTTGGTCTAATCCAGCACGATTTGCTTTAGCGGCATCAACTGCCATCTGTGCCTTAGCAATGACTTCCTCTGATGGCTGGACAACCTTCTCAACATCAAGCATAGCAGCGGCTGCTTCTTGTGGATTTAAACTTCTTCCAAGTACGGTGCTAGCATCAATTGCCTTACCACTTACAACCTTTGGATTTAGTACATATCCGCCAGTTCCACCATGGATAGCACGGATATTTTCAAATCCGTCTGCCTTCCAAATCTTAGAAACAGCCTTAACAATTTGAGCTAATGCTCCACCTGTCTTATCAAATTCCATTGAAAGCGTATAGACTTCATTTAAAAATGTTCCTAGATTTTGTCTTCCAGAACCCTCAAGCAAATCATCTACAAAACCTTGGGTATTAAGTCTATCAAATACTGCTATTTCTTCTGGAAATACAGAAAGACTAGTTCTCAATCCTTCTAACTCTACGTGAAGTGCAAGACGGTTGTTGATTTCTTTTGCTGCTCGTTTAGTATTATCAGCAATGTCTGTAAAATCTTCTGTTAGATTAACAATCTTGTATTCTCTAGTTGTTCCCTTTTTAAGAGCAAACTCATAACTTCCACTATGTCCAAATGTAACGCCAGCTGAAGGCAATTCATTTACAAAGATACCATCAAATGCATTAAGTGTGTTCTTTTCGTCAGCGGCTAGTTGACTTAAGTTATCAAGAATACCGGCTTGGTCGCCTGCTCTAATTGAGTCATAAATTACTTTATTAACCTCAGCAGCTTCAATGCCAACCTTAGGTCCAACTCCATTAGGAGTAGGAACATCTGAAACCTTTAATAGGTCATTAAGACCTTGCAATTTAGCCTCAGCGGTCTTTTCTTCTTTGTATATCTTAGGCTGAGTAGACTTTTGATAAGCATCTTCGGCTTTCATGTAGTGATTATCGTAGTCACGCTTGATATTGCCCAGAGCATCAGAGCGTTGTTTTAGTAATTCTTTTTCTGAGGGCAAAGCCTCAAGGTCTTTAATGTCAGCAGCGCGTTGTTCTAAGCGTGTTTCTTCTGCAGCAATTCTCTTAGCTTCTGCTAAATCTTGTCCACCACGAGCAGTCTTGTTTAAACTTCCACCACGGAAAGCAAGTTTAACCTTACTTCCCTCTTTGACAACTTTTAATGCACCTGGTCCAAGCCAAGTTGATGGGTCGGTTGCAACGTTAAGAGTTGCATCTACAATCCCAGATAAAATTTTATATTGTGTGCTATTAGGATTAGCGCCAACTGTCTTTAATAGTCCTCGGCCAATAGTAAAAGATTGACCATTGATACGACCATAAGCACCCATAGCCTTAGCCTGTTGCTTACCTACACGAGACTCTGGAGAGATAAAGAAACCAGAACCAGTACTTACACCATTGCCGTCAAACATGTCCCGTCCAAGGGCTCCAAGTGTTGTTGACTGGTTAAAAAGTCCTGCACCACTTGCATCTTTTACTATCTGCCCTAGGCCAACCTCACCCTTAGAAGCCGCGTAAACATCGCGCCCAAGTGTTGTAAGGTAGTCATAAGGTGTGCGCAATGCTGCAAAACCTACACGAGTTGTGCCTTTTAATCCACCATAGATAGCATCTTTAACAGTAGAAAGAAAGTTTTTATCTTTCTCCGCTAACGAAGGTAGTTTTTTAATTGCAGTTGCAGCAGTTAGGGCTTGATTAACACCATCTAAAGAAACAATCTTGTCAATACCAGGAGTATCAGCGTTTGCACCTTGTCGTATAAGAGATACAACAATTTCTTTGCTGAGATGTGGGTACTTCTTTACAATAGAATCAAAGTTAGCGTGTTGACTGCCGTCTAAACCAGCAACCTCTTGATTAATAAGTTGCTGGAGAACGCTTCCAGCGTTATCAAACATACCAGGTGCCCTGAATTTAGAGGGGTCGCTATATTTACCTAAATCAATTAGGTCTTTACCCGCCACTAAAAGATACCTTCTTCGTTATATGCCTCTAGCATACGGGCAAGTTCAGGAGTTGGATTCGTTTGGTACATAGCAGCAAGAAGAACATAGCCAGCATCATGTGTATTAAAGCGTGACATAAGCCCATCTGGACCAGTGCCTGCAGTATTTCCGCCAGCGCCATTAGTAAAGATATCATTTGGGTTATTTGGGTCAAAAATATTAGTGCTAGGTGCTACAATTCGTGGAGGAGGTGGCATTGTTATGTTAGCACTTACTGCACTACCAGTTGGTGTAATAGGAGCATCTTGAACTGAACTCTCATTGCGCATACGGTCTCCGTATGCACCACCTGATGCCTGTTGAATCTGAGCATTGCGTTGAATTCGTTGTACGCGCTCTACATTGTTTTTGTCGACTCGTTTAGAACCAGCGCCTACTCCAGAAACTACTTGTGGTATCGCCATTTTTAGTCCTCATCTTCGTCAATGTGTTTTCTAACGTCATCTAATGTTGGTATTGTTTGTAGCCAATCAGGATAGGCTTGCTTTGCAGAAAGAATATACAAAGCATTATCAACGCTAAATCCTGCCCTGCGCAAAGATTTATAAAATTCATGTAGTTCAATGGCATACCCGTCTAACTTAGAGTAGTCATTATCAACTACCTGCTTTTTACGAGTAGCCATGTTAGCCTCCCAGGCCTGCTAAAATACTTTGTAAGTCTTGTGGTGGTGCTTGTTGTTGAGGGGCCCCACCAGAGGGTTGTCCAGGAACTGCCGGGGACAGGGGCGCTTGTTCAACTGGGCCCTGTGGGCCTGGTGGAGCCATCTCTGGCTGTGCTGGTTGTTCAGGTGCAGGCACCTTAAACACGGCCAGCGCAGCAGCCTCTATACTTTCCCCTTTGCGGCGACGTTCAATGACGTCGGCAATGTTTTGAATAAGCATTGTTGGGTCTTGACCTTGTGCTGCCATGGTAGGAATTGCCTGTGCGCTTGCTGTAATTGCTTCGGTTAGGTTCTCTCGCATCTTTTCAATCTCAATGCGCTGCTCTTCTAACGTAACGTTAAGGCTAAACGGCAGTTCACGGCGGATAAAGTCTTTAGAGACTAAGTCTGCGCCAAGTGCTTGCAGTGAGAAGATAAGTGCACGAGATGGGTCAAGTCCTGCCATAAGTCCATAACGGACTTCAACAGAATAATCACCCTTGATGTCTTTGCTTGGTAGATATTTAAGTTCATATGGTGTGCCTTGGGCAACTCCACGAACATTCTTATCCATATCAAATAATTCTTGGTCCATACAGAAGGCTGTTTTAATAACATCTTCTAATGTCTCTGCAAGAATTGTTTGACCAGCTTTGATTTGAGAATCAAATGCTCCTAGAAGCGCTTGAACTCCTTGACCAGTAATAATACTGGCGTCAATGTTTCCAGTCCTACCCTCAGGATAACGTGCACCAAGTCTCATTTCAGATTGGAGTGCGGCTTGTTCCTGGAAGGCAGCGGCTGGAACATCTAGTTTCACACGGCCTACGCTTTGAGGCTGGGCAGTGCGAATAATTGCGTCTGGACCCATAGGAAGGTCGATAACGTCGTTTGGTACTACGAGTGGGGCTTGTACTGACTTCTCAGCAGCCTCCATAGCAAGGTTAGCAAAGCGTGCACGGGCTAACTGCACATAGATAACATCATCAAACTGTCCGCGCGTGTCATCATCAATGGCTGGACGGCGTGCAATGTGTACTGTCATCTTGCCTAACAAGTTTCTTGCCTCGTTAAGAATAAGATTATGGCGCATTGGGATATAAAATACTGTTACATCTTTATCCATATAGCGAATAAGTTCAATAGGTGAGTTAGTGTTTTGATTCCAACCTAGTTCACCTAGGATAGTGCGTGCATACTCAGGGTATTCATTGGCAAGTTCGCCAATAGTCTTGATATAGCGCTTAGAGTATGCAATACAGCGACCAAATCTGTCAAATTCAGGGTAAACACCCATAGGGTCTTCCACGCGAATGCGTGGCATGTTAGTTTCAAAGTCTGGCTCTACGTGAATAGGCAGGAATCCGTATGAGAAGTACCAGTCAGCACCCCAGTACATCTGTGACTGTAGCCGTGATGTATATACATAGTTGTTGGCTATCATTCCACGCTTGTCAGCAAAGGTGCGGCCTCTATCAGATGTAACGTTAGTTGCAGAACAGTTAAATGAAGGCAACGGTGCAAGTACTTCAGCCAAATCGCGGGCAGCAACATCAATAAAGTTAGCAATCATAGGGTGTTCCATGTTATCTGGGAACATATCTGGGAAGATAGATGCTATATTACCCTTGCGAACAGCCATAACATCAGCCATACGTTTATCGCGTGCAGCAAAGCGTACCTTAAGGTTCTCTACGCGTCGCGCAATGCTGTCAATGTCTGTCATGATATCCTATTCGTAGATTGAGAATTCATAGTCGTTGACGTTTACCACGTAACGATTCTGAGTCTGTGCTCTTGTAGCCCATTTGTTATTCAAATAGGACTGATTGATACTTGCATTTCCAATAATTTCTTTAGCACGCAGTTCGCAGAACCACAATGCCATGACGCAGTCTGTCTTACCTTTAGTCTCAGGCTTCCAAGTAATCAACTGTTGAATCAATGACTTGATGCCCTCTGAACCTTCCTGTGAAGGAAGTTCAAGTAAGTTATCATCTTGATGAGTGTTATTACGCGCGGTACCAAATAGGCCAGACATAGCCGCCACGCCAAAAGAAGTGTCCCATTTATTCTTGCCAGTAAACTGACTAGAGAACTTCACGCCAGAGTTAGCAAGGTATGAGCGCAAGTCATCATCTAGGGCATATGCCTTCTGATGAGCATTGGTCTCAATACGCAATTCTTGTGGTTGGTACTTAGTAACCCAGTCTTCAATCAAGTGTTGAATCTTTTGAGGGCTAGGGTCTCTCATGTTTTCTACATCTAAGATATATCGCTTGCGGGTCTG
>Ga0214919_10009145_pt1 | contig 12817 bp, 9 predicted proteins | sample LL1503_MetaG_FD_177994 | JGI IMG/M metagenome (GOLD analysis project Ga0214919, IMG submission 177994) | Freshwater microbial communities from Lake Lanier, Atlanta, Georgia, United States - LL-1503 | ecosystem: Environmental > Aquatic > Freshwater > Lake | place: USA: Georgia | collected 2015-03-15
GCCGGCGAGCGCCACCGGGAGACGGGAGTAGCTCAGCAGCAGCGCATTGAAGAGCGAGGCGGCCCCGATCATTCCGCCGATCGCCAACCACCAGGCCACGACGGTGCCGCTGCGCCCACCCATGGACTGCGCAATGCGTGGCCAGCTGCCTTCCGTCCAGGTCGTCCAGTCGGTGGCCGCGAGTGCGGGCAACACCGGAATGAAGTACACCAATGCCACCAACGGGAGCGCGATAGCGAGTGCACGCGGATAGGTGCGGGTTGGATCAATGACCTCACCCTGCACGGTGCTCGCGTTGTCCCAGCCGATGAAGTTCCAGAGCGCCGTGGAGAGTCCAACCGCGAGCCCTGCACCTAGTGAGTGCGTCGTGGTGCGGAACGGTACCCACGGGGCGTGGGTCATATGCGGGAGCGCAATCACCGCGAACGCGACAAAGCCCGCGACAATAAACGCGCCCGCCCAGACACTCGACTGCCCCACCTGACGTGCGCCGCGCAGGTTGATGCCCGTCGCGGCCCAAATGAGAGCAAGCGATACCATCCAGGTGACGCCTTCACTCAGCCCCGGGAAAAACCACTTCAGATACAGGTTGAACAGCGCGGGATAGAGCGCCATGTCTACCACCGAGTAGAGCAAGGTGGTCCACCCATTCTGGAATCCCCACGCTTCGCCGAACGCGCGACGCACCCAGCGATAATAGCCGCCTTCCTCCGGCAGCATACTGGCGAGCTCGCCGACAATGAGCGTCTCAGGAAGCGAATAGCAGATGGGAAGCACGAGGAGCATCAGCAGCGCGAGGCCGGGCCCGGTTGCCTTGACCAGCCCTTCAAGGCTGTAGGCACCGCCCGACACCGAGAAATACATCACCGCCACCAGAGAGGTGGTTGTGAGGGTGCGTTTCAGCGCGGTGGATGGCACGTGGGACACGCGGGACTCCTCTGGGATCACGAACGGCAAAAATGTATCGACTGCGCGGAACAATGGACACCACCCGTGCGCTCCGCTAACGTCCGACCACATGCCTCTCACGCTTCGCGATCACGCTGCCGCACTGGCACCTGCCGGAATCGGAAACATCGGTCCCGGGCTTGATGTGCTCGGAATGGCCGTCACCGGCCCTGGCGATCGGGTGCGCGTCGAGCGCCGCACGACAGCAGGAATCGAAGTGGCCGACGCGGGACATCCCGAACTCCCCACGGACCCAACGGCGAACACCGCAAGCATCGCGGCACAGCATGTGCTGCGTCGTGCGTCTGCCACGAACGTTGGCGTGCGACTCTTTGTGACCAAGGGGCTTCCGTTGGCTGGCGGCCAAGGCGGGAGCGCCGCATCGGCGGTCGCCGGCGCCGTTGCCACAAACCGGTTGCTCGGATCGCCGCTGGATGGGGTGGCCCTCCTGGAGTGCGCGCTCGAAGCGGAGGCTACCGTTGCCGGACGGCATGCGGACAACCTCGCCCCTGCCCTGTACGGCGGGATCTGTCTCGTCCGCAGCGTCGCGCCGATGGATATTGTGCGACTCCCGATCCCCGAGGGGTTGCACGTGGTGCTCGCGCATCCGGCTCAGCGGATGAAGACGGCCGACGCGCGCGCGGCGCTCCCTCGCTTTATCTCGCGAGAGATCACCATTCATCAAATGGCGCACGTCGCGGCGATGGTCGCGGCGTGCTTCACCAACGATCTGGCCCTTCTCGGGCGATCACTCGACGACCAAATCGCGGAGCCAGCCCGCGGTATCCTGCTTCCGGGGTTCGCCGAGTCCAAAGCGGCCGCGCTCTTCGCAGGCGCGCTCGGCGGCTCGATCTCAGGCGCAGGCCCCACGTCGTTCTACCTGTGCGACAGCGCGGCCACGGCGCAGTCTGTAGCGGGCGCAGTCGCGGGTGCCTACTCGGCCCTCGGCATTGGATGCAGCACGCGTGTCTGCCGTACAGCGCCACAGGGCGCGCTTGATCTCCCGGAGGACGCAGATGTCGCGTGACGCATTGTTTGGCGCCGAGGGCGCAGCGAGTATCCAGCGGTGCGGATCGTGTGGAGCGGAGTGGCCCTTCACCCTGACCGCGAGTGCGTGCCCGACCTGCGACGGACTCCTCGAAGTGATTCACCCGCACCCCGCGATGCATGGCGCCGCCCTGTTGTCGCGATTCGGGGGCCGCTGCTGCACGCATCACGGGAGTGAAGCCAGCGGCGTGTGGCGGTTTCGCGAGCTCGTGATGCCGGGCGAGGGCGCCGTGGTGAGCCACCCCGAGGGAAACACTCCGCTCATGCACCGCGCGAGCATCGCCGAGTACGCTGGTGTCAGCTCGCTGATGCTCAAACACGAGGGACGAAACCCGACGGGCTCGTTCAAGGACCGCGGGATGACCGCAGCGGTGACGCATGCGGTACGTACCGGCGCCACAGCGGTCGCCTGTGCGTCGACCGGCAACACGTCAGCGTCGCTCGCCGCCTACGCAGCGCAAGCGGGATTGCCGGCCCTCGTCTTCGTGCCTGAGGGCAAAGTGGCGCTGGGCAAGATTGCGCAGGCGCTTGCCTACGGCGCGCGGACGCTGATTGTGAAAGGAGATTTTGACGACTGCCTCCGACTCGCGCGCGAGTCGTCGCGCGAACTCGGCGTGTATCTCGCCAACTCGGTGAATCCGTGGCGTGTCGAAGGACAGAAGACGATCGTGTTTGAGATGCTCCAGCAACTCGGCTGGCAGGCGCCTGACTGGATCGTGCTACCCGCCGGCAACCTTGGAAACACGTCGGCGTTTGGCAAGGCGTTGCGCGAACTGCATGCGCTTGGACTCATCACGAAAATGCCGCGGGTCCTCTCCGTGCAAGCGATGGGTGCGGCACCCTTCGCGCATGCGTTCGACACGGGATTTACCACGCATGAGCCCGTGCGCGCCGCGACCGTGGCAACGGCCATCCGCATTGGCGATCCCGCGAGCTGGGATCGTGCGGTGCGGGTGATCCGCGACACGAACGGCGCGGTCCTCGCGGTCAGCGACGACGCGATTCTCGACGCCAAGGCTGTTATCGATGCCGCGGGGGTGGGCTGCGAGCCGGCGAGTGCTGCAAGTGTGGCCGGCGTGCGAGCCGCGCGCGCCTCAGGACTCATTGGCGCGAACGACTCGGTCGTTGCCGTGCTCACGGGACATGTGCTCAAAGACCCCGAGCTCGTCGTGCAGTATCATGAGCAGATGCGCCCCGTGCCACCCCGCGCAAACAAACCTATCCCGATCGACGCAACGGTCGCGGATGTCGCGCGGGTGCTTCAGCGCACGTAAGTGCGCGTCGGTGGAAACCGCCGTACGGCGCCGTAATAGGCAGTACTAGACCGTACGCGACCGCACTAGGCGCTGAACGAGCGGAGCACTTCCCCTGCGCGCGCTGCAGCTTCGGCAATACGTGCTGGCGATGTGATGAATGAGACACGGAAGAACCCTTCACCGCCCGCGCCCAACCCCGAGCCCGGCAGGACGACGACGCCCGTGTCGAGCATGCGCTCGTGGAACTCTTGGCTCTTGATGTGCGACGGGAGCGGAATCCACAGATACATCGTCGCCATCGGCGATTCACAGGGGAACCCGTTGGCCCGGAATGCTGCGACTGCCGCGTCCCGACGCTCCTTGAAGACCGCGACATTCCCCGGGAGCCAGGCGTCGGCCACACGCATCGCGGCAACGGCGGCGTGCTGCACGCCCTGAAACTGGCCGGTGTCGACAAAGCTCTTCACCCGCGACAGTGCGCCCACGATGTCCTTGTTGCCAGCCGCCCAGCCGCAGCGCCAGCCGGTCATGTTGAAGGTCTTGGACATCGAGTGGAACTCGATCGCCACGTCGCGCGCGCCCTCGACATCAAAGATGCTCGGCGCCACATAGCCATCGAAGGTCATCTCTGCATACGGATTGTCGTACACGAGCACGATGTCGCGCTCACGACATGACTGCACCACACGCGCGAGGTAGTCGAGCGGCGCCACCGCACCGGTGGGATTGTTGGGGTAGTTCAAATAGAGGATCCGTGCGCGACGCATCACGTCGTCGGGGATCTCATCCAACTCCACCAGGAACTTGGTGCGCGGCGTGATTGGATACATATACGGCTCGCCGTCGGCAAGCTGCGTGCCCCCGCGATACGCGTTGTAGCCAGGATCCGGAACGATGGTGGTGTCGCCCCTCTGGACATACGCGAGCGCGAGGTGCGACAACCCTTCCTTGGAACCCAGCAACGGCACGACTTCCGTGATGGGATCAAAGCTGTGACCGAATCGCTTCTGCATCCACTCCACCGCGGCCGTGCGGAAGGAGGGCAACCCGAGGCCGAATCCATAGCGGCTGAGCGCGGGCGTGGTACCCACGTCGGCGAGCGCATCAATCGCTGCTTGCGGGGGTGCAAGGTCCGCGTCGCCAGCGCCCAGGTCAATCACATCAACGCCGCGGGCGATCAGCTCTCGCTTTCTCTGCGGAACGGTCGCGAGCGGGTACGGTGGGAGTCCGTTGTATCGATCAGAAAAACGTGGCATAGTCAGGGAGTCTTCGGGCGCGCGAGCGACCAAAGGTCGTCGCGTTCCACTGTGAGATAAAGGTCACCGCCGAGTCGTGCAAGTTGCTGCAGCTTGGCGTTGTCGGGCAGGCCGTCGGTGCACACGGCGGGATCGGCATGAATGAGGAGTACTTCACCGATGATGTAGTTCGAGGCCTGGGGTCCATTCCCGTGGGTGACGATCTGTTGCAATCGGCACTCCATCCGCACGGGGGACTCAGCGACACCTGGTGGCGCGACGCGCACACTGGCGGCGCGGGTGAACCCCGCGGCGTCGAACTCGTCGACGTCAGGCGGATACTCGAAGGAACTCTGATTCATTCGTGCGAGCATTGGTGCCGATACGGTGCTCACCACGAACTCCCCGGTGGCTTCGATGTTCAACACCGTGTCCTTGCGACGCCCCTGTCGGTCATTCACGGTGCAGAACGCCACCGACGGTGGATTGCTCCCGCCAGCCGTGAAGAAGGAGAACGGGGACAGATTACCAATCCCCGCGGCCGACTGCGACGACACAAACGCAATCGGGCGCGGCGCCACGATACGCGAGAGCAGCCGCCCACGCTCAGGAAGCGAAAGCGTCCCGAGGTCGAAGGTCAGCGGCGCCTCAGACATGCGCGCCGCGGGTTACGAGGTTGGCGGCGAGAAGCCACCACCCTGCGCATCAATCCAACTGGTCATGTACTTGGGATCTTCGATGGGCAAGATCGCCTTGGCCACCTTGAGGGGGCGGAACGAATCCATCATGACCGCCAGTTCATCGGTCGCCTTTGCACCAATCGAAGCCTCCGCGCGCCCCGGGTGCGGGCCGTGCGGCAGTCCGTCCGGGTGCAGCGTGATCGACCCGTACTCGATCCCCTTCCGGCTCATGAACTCGCTGGAGGCATAGAAGAGCACCTCGTCGGAGTCGACGTTGCTGTGATTGTACGGTGCCGGAATCGACTGCGGATCAAAATCATACGGGCGCGGGCAGAACGAACAAATCACAAAACCGTCGCCCTGGAACGTCTGATGCACTGGCGGCGGCTGATGCACGCGGCCAACAATGGGCTCGAAGTCGTGGATGTTGAACGCCCATGGGTAGAACATGCCATCCCAGCCGATCACATCGCAGGGGTGATGATCCAGAATGTGCTCGGTGAGTCCGTGGTACTGCTTGGTAATGATCGCGAAGTCTCCGCGTTCATCATTGGTCACGAGTTCACGCGGAATACGGAAGTCCCGCTCGCTGTACGGAGCGCCCTCAACAATTTGCCCGTAATCGTTGCGATACCGACTCGGCGTGCGCACGTAGCCACGGCTCTCCATCACGAGCAGCTTGGCTGGCTTCGTGAAGTGATACCGGTGCATGATGTTGCGATGGATGACGAGATAGTCGCCCGGAATGATGGGCAGGTTCCCGAACTGCGTCTCGAGATGCCCCTCCCCCTCCGCGACGTACACCACTTCGTCGGCCTGCGAGTTGCGGTAGAAGTGCTCGTCCTGCGTATCGGGCTGCGCCCACAGCATCGCGATGTCCTCGTTGAACAGCAACGGCACACGGTCGAGTGTTGGGCTGCCACCGCGGGGAAGTCCCGCCGTACGAAAGTGCCGATGGCGCAACGTCAGGTCGGGGTCCGCTTCGTACTGAATATCACAAATCCGACGCGCCGACTTGACCGTCGTGGGCGGATGCGTGTGATAGAGCAGCGACGCCACGCCGGTAAAGCCTTCGTTCCCCATCAGCTGCTCGGCGTACAACCCGCCATCGGGCTTCCGGAAGATCGTGTGCCGTTTGCGCGGAATCTGACCGAGGACGTGATACTGGGGCATTAGAGATTCCCTCGGATCGCCTGCTCGCGCTCCAACGATTCGAACAGTGCCTTGAAGTTGCCGGCTCCAAAACTCTTGGCGCCCTTTCGCTGAATGATCTCATAGAACAACGTCGGGCGATCCTGTGCGGGCTTGCTGAAAATCTGGAGCAAGTATCCTTCGTCGTCGCTGTCAATCAAGATGCCGAGCTCGGCGAGCGGCGCGAGATCTTCGTCAATCGTTCCCACACGGGCAAGCACGGTCTCGTAGTACGTGCCGGGGATGCTGAGGAACTCCATGCCGCGGCTCTTCAGATCGCGCACGGTCTTCACGATGTCGTCGGTGGCGATCGCGATATGCTGCACGCCGGGGCCACGATAGAAATCCAGATATTCCTCGATCTGCGACTTCTTCTTTCCTGCGGCCGGTTCGTTGATCGGGAACTTGATGCGGCCGTTGCCATTCGACATCACCTTCGACATCAGCGCCGAGTACTCGGTGGAGATCTGCTTGTCGTCGAAGGAGAGGAGATTGTAGAAACCGAGGACGCGCGAGTAGAACTCCACCCAGTGATTCATCTTTCCGAGCTCGACGTTGCCGACGCAGTGGTCGACATACTTGAGGCCCGCCGACTTCGCGACGAACGACGGCGAGGATTTGACGAAGCCTGGGAGGAAGGTGCCCGTGTAGTTCTTGCGCTCGACGATCGAGTGAATCGTGTCACCGTAGGTGGCGATCGCAGCGATCACCACTTCGCCATTCTCGTCGCGGTCGACGCGCGGCGGGTGGATGCTGCGGGCGCCGCGCTCGATAGCCTTGGCGTAAGCGTCGCGGCAGTCATCGACCCAGAACGCAAGATCGCGCACACCGTCGCCGTGGAGGGCAATGTGGGCGGCGATTTCGCCCTCGGGGCCCATTGGCGTCGTGAGTACGAAGCGCAGCTTGCCTTGCTGGAGCAGGTAGCTGGCCCGGTCGCGCACCCCCGTTTCGGGGCCGCGGTACGCAAGGAGCTCAAAGCCCATCACATGCCGATAGTAGAGCTGGGACTGCTTGGCGTTCGCGACCCAGAACTCGATGTAGTCCGTCCCGTTGATCGGGAAGGTATCGTGGGCCGTCTCGGCTTGCGGGGCAGCGATCGTAGCCATCGGGGGGTCCTTGAGGTCGTGTAGTCGCGCGATGAGGGCTCGTGCTATCTCCAGCACACGCTCTCTCGAACGGTCCCCTGAAATATAGCCGCCCGGAGGGGGACGGCTATCGGCCCTCGGGGGTGGGCGGTCGGCGCGCCGCCAGCTCTGCCTGCTCGGCCCGCTTTGCCAGCTCTCCCAGCTCGGCCAGCCGACTGGCGTCCACATTGCCCCCGGTCACGACGCAGGCCACACGGGTGCCCGCTGGGAGGCGCACCACCCCACTCATCAGGGCGGCGAGACACGCCGCAGCCGCCGGCTCAGCAGCGATCCCGCAGGCGCCGCGCAGGGTGAAGAGCGCCTCAACAATCGCGTCGTCCGTGACGGTGACCATTTCTGCGTGGAGGTCGCGGACATGCTGATAATTGAGCGCCCCCGCCCAAGGGGCGGCGAGGCCGTCCGCAATGGAGTGTACGCGATCGAGACGGACCGGCGCCCCTTCGCGCACGCTGCGCGTCATCCCCATGGCACCCTCTGGCTCGACACCGATAATGCGCACAGCGGCCTCACGGGCGTTCGCCGCCGCGAGGAGGCCGCTCACGATGCCTCCCCCACCAACGCCCACGAGAATCACGTCGACATCGGGGACGTCTTCGAGCAGTTCCACACCGCATGTGGCTGCGCCGGCGATGATAAAACGGTCGTCAAAGGGCGGGATGAAGACCAGGTTCCGCTCGGCTTGCATGCGCTGCATCGTCGGCAACAGGGTCGGGCCTGGCGTGAGCACGACCTCGGCTCCGAACGCGCGGGTGGCGTCAACCTTCATCTGAACCGCCCCGTCGGGCATTACGACCGTCGCGGCAACTCCTGCCCCGCGCGCCGCCCAGGCCACTGCCTGCGCATGATTCCCCGCGGAGACCGTGATGACCCCTCGCGCCCGCTCGGTGTCGCTCAACTGCGCAATGCGATTGAACGCGCCGCGTGCCTTGAACGACCCCGTATGTTGCTGCAACTCGAGCTTGAGATGGAGGTCGACGCCAAGTCGCTCGCTCAGCAGCGCCGAGTGGATCGTGGGCGTGCGCCGGATTGCTGCACCGAGCGTCCGCTGCGCGGCGGCGATTTCCGGCGCCGTGACGACTCCCGCCGGATCACTCACGAATGGGGCGCTCATTGGCTGCTCGTCACGACAGTGCGAGTGATGGATGCGCCCGATACAACGCGAGCGATTCCGGGTTGGCGAGGGCGTCGGTGTTGTCGACCGAACGCCCGTGAATCGTCTCACGCACCGCGATCTCGGAAATCTTGCCGCTGATCGTGCGCGGAATATCGGCGACCTGCACGATCACCCGTGGCACATGATGCGGGCTCGTCTGTTCGCGGATTCGGCGTTTGAGGCGATCGCGGAGCGTGTCGTCTAAGGAAACGCCAGCACGAAGCCGCACGAACAGCACGATCCGCACGTCAGGGCCCCCATCGACCATGATCTCTTGCCCCACAACGACCGCCTCGAGCACCTCGTCGACCTGCTCGACCTGCCGATAGATCTCCGCCGTCCCGATTCGAACACCGCCCGGATTCAACGTCGCATCGCTCCGACCAAGAATCACCAGGCCGTCGTGCGCGGTGCGGAGCGCCCAGTCGCCGTGGCGCCAGACGCCCGGAAAGAAATCGAAGTACGCCTTTCGATACTTCGAGCCGTCCGCGTCATTCCAAAACGCGACGGGCATCGACGGAAACGGACGTGTGCAGACAAGGTCGCCAGGATTCAACGCGAGCGGTTCGCCGGCGGCGTCCCAGACATCCACCGCCATACCGAGTCCGAGGGACTGCAACTCCCCCTGCCAGACGGGAAGCATTGGGTTCCCGAGGGCGAAGCACGAGATGATATCGGTGCCGCCGGAAATACTCGCGAGGTGTACATCGGACTGCACCTCGCGGTAGACGTACGCAAAACTCGCGGGGGCGAGAGGACTGCCCGTACTCAGAATGGTGCGCAACGCGCTGAGGTCGTGCGTGCGCTGCGGCGCGAACCCTTCCTTCTCGGAGAGCGCGAGGAACTTGGCACTCGTACCAAAGACGGTCACGCGTTCTTCGGCGGCGAGTGTCCAGAGCGCATCTGGTGCGCTCGGGGGCATCGGCGCGCCGTCATATAGCACGATGGCCGCGCCGCTCGCGAGCGCCGAAACAAGCCAGTTCCACATCATCCACCCGCAGGTGGTGAAGTAAAAGATTCGATCGCCGTCGCGGATGTCGGTGTGGAGTTGATGCTCCTTCAGGTGCTGCAGCAAGGTGCCGCCCGCTCCGTGCACCATGCACTTCGGAAGCCCCGTCGTGCCGGAGCTGTACATCACGAAGAGCGGGTGATCAAAGGGAAGTCGCGCAAAGTCGAGCGCGGCTGGCGCCGATCCATGGCCGAGCGCTTCCCATCGCGTTGCACTGCGCGGCGCACTGCGCGGCGCACCACGCAACGCGTCGAGCGCCGTATCGGCAACGCGCTCGCTCAGAAACGAGACCACCACCACGTGTTCAATCGCGTCGATGCGCTCGACAATTTCACGCGCGCGCGCCATACAGTCGATCGACTTGCCTGCATAGCGGTATCCGTCGGCCACCACCAGCACCCGCGGCGCGATCTGTCCGAATCGATCGAACACACCGCCAACGCCAAAATCGGGGGAACAGCTCGACCAGACTGCCCCAATGGATGCGGCCGCGAGCATGGCAACCACCGCTTCGGGAATATTGGGCAGGAAGCCCGCCACGCGATCACCAGAGACGACACCCATCGCGCGAAAGGCGGCGGCGACGCGCGCGACGTCGGCGCGCAGGGCATCGCGACTCATCTTACGCCGCACCCCACGTTCATCGCGTGCGATGATTGCCGCTTCCGTCCCGCGACGCTGCAACATGTTCTCGGCAAAGTTCAGCTGCGCGCCAGCGAACCACACGGAGCCACGCGTCGCGTCTGGCGGCGCCATCCGGTCGGCACCCTGCACTACCTGCGACCAGTGTGCGCCATTCGCCTGGCGCTCTGCCACCACACCACCGAATTGCCACATGGCCGCCCAGAACGCACCGGGCGACGCGATGCTCCACGCGTGCCATTCGCGGTATGGCGCATCGGCCGCTGGGGCACCCGGGGTCGTGGCGGACACCTGCGCAAAGAACCGCGCCATACGCGATTGCGCAGCGCGGGCCGCAGTGGGGGTCCAGAGTGGAGCGAGCGATTGGTCGTTCACGGGCACGGTGGCGTTCGGATGGCGCACAGGGGACGGGAGGAAGATGCCCGCTCGGCACGGGATGCGCTATCGTTCAAGGTGCCCCGAATCCTGCTCGCTGATGCCGACGCGTTCTTTGTCGCGGTTGCCCGAAAGGTCGACCCCGAGGGGGCCGGGCGCGCGCCGCTCTTGATTGTGGGGGGACGCCCCGGGAGCCGTGGCGTGGTGTGCAGCGCATCGTACGAAACGCGCGCCTTCGGCGTCCGCTCGGCAATGCCGATCGCCCAAGCGCTCCGCCTCTGCCCCGACGCGATGTGCGTTCCCGTGCCGCGGAACGCCTGCTCCGACAACAGCCGCGCGATTCGGCGGGTTCTCGAGACCTTCACACCGGCGGTCGAGGGGGCGAGCATCGACGAATGGTATTTGGACCTCTCGGGCACCGAAGCGTTGTACCACGGGGAGTCGCTGCGCGAGACGGCCCTTCGTATGCGCCAGGCGGTCATCGACCAGGTCGGCCTCTCGCTCTCGCTCGGTGGCGGGCCGTCCAAGCTCGTCGCAAAGCTCGCAGCGGAGCGGGCCAAACCCTCCAAACAGCCAGAAGGCGGCGGGGTGTTTATCGTCCCCGACGACGGGGTGCTCGCGTTTATGCGCACGCTGGAGCTTGCCGACATCCCAGGCATCGGGCCCAAGCTCCAGGAAAAACTCGGCGCACTCGGCCTCCGCCACGCGTCCGACGTGCTCCCTCACGACCGACTCACCCTCACCCGATGGGTCGGTCCGAAGACCGCCGACTGGCTCTATGACCGCGTGCGAGGGGTGAGCCATTCGTCCGTCGAACCGCGTACGCCCGCCAAGCAGATCAGCCGCGAAGAAACATTCCCGCGAGACCTCACGACCAACGCTGAGGTCGCGCGTGAACTTCGCATGCTCGCCGAGAAAGTCGGCAGCGACCTCCGGGGCGAAGGGCTTGGCGCGCGCACCATCACCGTAAAACTGCGCGACACGAGTTTCACCACGCGCACGGCGAGTCGAACGCTCGACCAACCCATTGAGAGCGATCGCGCATTGATCGACGTGGCCCAGGCGCTGCTCACCAAGCTTCGCGGGGTGCGTCCCGCTCCGGCTCGGCTCGTGGGTGTGGCCGTGAGCAACTTCGGCTCGGCGCGGGACGCAGAGCAGCTGTCGATCTTCCAGACCACGCGCGCCACACCAGAAGCGCCGGAGCGTGAGCGTGATCGTGATCTCTCGCGCGCCGTCGACCGCGTTCGCGAAAAGTTCGGCGACACCGCCATCCGTACGGGCGAAGCGCGACGCGCTCCCCTCGGAGAGAAGGGAGCGCGCGCACCACGCACCTGAACGACGGTGGCTTACCGAATACGCACCAACTCGACCGGCGCACCGGCAATTGCCAGCTTGACCAACCGATGCGGTGCCGCCTTCTCCACGTACAGCGTGCTCGGCTGCTCGCCGCCGGCCATCTCGACCTTCCAGGTGGCGAACGTCCCCGCGGGGACCTTCACTTCTTCTTCGCCGATGACGCTAAGCGTCATGGTGATGGTCGTGCCCTTCCCCGACTGGAAGACGGTCACGGGGATCTTTGCGCCCGCCGAGAACTTCATGGCGGGCAGCAGGGTCGTGATCAGGTTATCGTCGACCGCGCCCGCCGGCACTTCGGCGTCGATGATCGTGGACTTCACATCGCCCGCGGGGGGCTGCGGTGTGGCCGCAGTGCCCTTGGCGCGACCGCCGGCGTACGCCACGTCGATCTTCACGTCCTTGCCCGCCTGCTTCCCGGTCTGCTTCGCGGAGAGCATCACGAAGTTCTCGGTGAAGCGGACTTCGGTGTGCTGCTGAACGACCGTCGCAATCTGCGAATCCTCGGTCAGCAGCCAACCGCCGTCGGCCTTCACGAGCGATGAGCGCTGGTACCCAAGGGCGTTGCCTTGGAACATGACGGCGAAGCTGTCGGACGTTGCGACAATCTGATCGCGCGCGATGTCGAGCGATCCGCCCTTCACCACGAGATCTTCTGGCTTGAGCGCTGAGCCATCGGGAGCAACAATGCGAACCGTGGCAATCTTCTTGAGTCCCTCGTAGATCTTGGTGCCGTCGCCCACCACGACAATCACGGCCTTGTCGGGATGAATCCCGGCCACG
>Ga0214919_10009146_pt1 | contig 12815 bp, 14 predicted proteins | sample LL1503_MetaG_FD_177994 | JGI IMG/M metagenome (GOLD analysis project Ga0214919, IMG submission 177994) | Freshwater microbial communities from Lake Lanier, Atlanta, Georgia, United States - LL-1503 | ecosystem: Environmental > Aquatic > Freshwater > Lake | place: USA: Georgia | collected...
ACCTTGAAAACCGCATTGCCGTGGGAGCAGATTCAATGCGCCCTTCTGGCGTTTCAGGGTGATGATGAACTTGTGTGGTTTGCCACGCAAGAGATCGAGATCCACTTGGCGGAGTGGAAGTAATCATGTTTCAACTAGAAAAACTGCTTGGCGCACGAACTACCATCACAATTGATCAAGCAAATCGCATACGAGCATTAATTGCAGATTGGCAGTTGTTAGCCGATCTTTCCTTTGCAGACTTAATTTTGTGGGTGCCGATTCGTAAAGATATTTCGATGTGGCCTACTGGTCACATTGCAGTTGCCCACATTCGTCCCACCACGACATCAACGGTTTTTATCAATGATGTTATTGGAGATGAAGTTCTGTGGGGAGCAAAACCTGCTATTGATGAGGCGCTTTCGGGTGATGAGATTGTTAAATCTAGCGATCCAGAAAAAATAGGGGAGATGCTAGTTAAGGCCGAAACAATTCCCGTTACCTTCGAAGGTCAAGTAATCGCTGTTATTTCAAGTCACAGAAATGTTGAACACTCTCGCGGCTCGGGAAAACTGGAAACAAATTATCGTGAAGTTGCACAGCACCTGTATAACATGGTTGCGCAGGGTTCATTTCCTTATAAAGATGCCGGAACACTTTTCGAACCAGTTCCTCGTGTTGGAGATGGATTAATTCGTCTAGATGCAAACTCTGCAATTTCATTTGCGAGCCCTAATGCAAAGTCAGCTTTTTCTCGCATGGGATGGCGTGGAGATTTAGAGGGTCGAAACCTTGGAGAAGTAGCGGAACAAGTAGTTACTGCTTCACCTAATGCATCTGAAGAAGGTGTGCGTTCACGCTTAAATGGCAAACAATTGCAGCGAGTTGAAATTGATAATCAAGGCGCAACAATTGATTTACTGGTGCTTCCACTGATTAATGGCGAAGATAAGACCGGCGCTATCGTGCTGCTGCAAAATGTTACAGAATTGCGCCGTCGCGACCGCGAGTTGGTGACAAAGGATGCAACTATCCGCGAGATTCACCATCGTGTGAAAAACAACCTTCAGACAGTTTCAGCGCTGCTTCGATTGCAATCACGCCGTATTGAAGATCCAGCAGCGGCAGCGGCGCTGGATGAAGCGGTCCGCCGCATCGCATCAATCGCAGTTGTGCATGAAACCCTTTCTAACAGCACGCAGACAACCGTCGCCTTCGATGAAGTTCTCTCGTCATTAGTGACCCATGCGCTAGAACTAAGCCCACGTATGGGCGAACTTCAGATTAAAAGATCAGGTGAAATTGGTTCCCTGGAATCACGTATTGCAACACCGCTGTCCTTAGTTGTTACTGAACTTATTCATAATGCGTTAGAGCATGGCCTGGCAGAATCTGGAACCCACCTAAAGATTGAACTTCAGCGATATAGCAATGAAGCTTTGGTAACTATCTCTGATGATGGAGTTGGATTACCTCAAGGTTTTGATTTAGTGAGCTCTTCCAATTTAGGTCTTCAAATTGTTCGCACACTTACAGAGAATGAATTAAAGGGTGAGTTGAAATTGGAATCTACTGAAAAGGGAACGCACGCAAAGTTGCGCTTCCCACTTTAAATCTGGTTTTGCTGCTCCATTAAGCGAGCGCGATTACGTGCGGCACGACGCTTTAGTGCACGACGTTCATCTTCTGATAAACCGCCCCACACACCAGCATCCTGACCGCTTTCTAGCGCCCAGGCCAAGCAAGGCTCTTTAACGATGCATCGGTTACAAACCTTTTTTGCCTCTTCAATTTGGGTAAGGGCTGGGCCTGTATTTCCTACAGGGAAGAAAAGCTCTGGATCCTCATCACGGCAGGCTGATTGATGTCGCCAATCCATTGCTTGTCTCCTTAGGGAAGTAAGACTCATGTACAGAGTAAAAGTTGTAATACACACAGTTGTGCGTGCAAGGTCTTAATTGTCCCCTGTGCAGCGGCGTTATACAAGGATGAAAGGGAAAGAGTTTTGGAATTCAGGGTGATCTATCTCAAGTGCCCCCGACAGGAATCGAACCTGTGCACCTGCCTCCGGAGGGCAGTGCTCTATCCCCTGAGCTACGGGGGCTCATTGGGCAGTATGAAGGTTATCAGCGGGTGCGAATATGTGTGCATACTGCAACAATTCACGCATGAACTCAATCGCATACTTTGCAACAGGATGTTTCTGGGGCGCAGAACGTCGCTTCTGGCAGATGGATGGCGTCATCGAAACAAGTGTTGGTTACATGGGTGGAATTCGCCCTAATCCATCATATGAACAGGTGTGCACAGGGGTCACAGGACATGCGGAGATGGTGAAGGTTGTCTTCGATCCTGAAAAGATTTCATATCTACGCTTACTGCAAGAGTTCTGGACGATGCATGATCCAACTTCGCTGAATCAACAAGGTGGAGATATTGGTACTCAATACCGAAGCGCCATCTACACCACCACGCATGAGCAGATGCAGGTTGCGCTCGCTTCATGCCAGATGTACCAAGAGGCGTTAACAGCGGCAGGAATGGATCGAATCTGCACCGAAATTCTTAGTGCAGAAGGTGTCGAGTACTACCCAGCCGAGGAGTACCACCAAAAGTATTTGCAGAAGAACCCCAATGGATACGATTGCCACTCAAGCACAGGTGTGCCATATCCAGAAACGGTTTCTAAGTGATGAGTGAAAAAGAGTATCCAGTTCAGATTGATGAAACTGAGTTAGCTAATCGTTTAGATCCATTGTCATATGAGGTATTACGAAACGCTGCGACAGAACGGCCATTCACAGGCGAGTACACAGATACCGACAAGGTTGGCGTATACAAGTGCAAAGCATGCAGTGCTGAATTATTTAGAAGCGAAACTAAGTTTCATTCAGGATGCGGATGGCCATCCTTTTATGCGCCAAGTGCAGATGATGCGGTTGAACTCATCGAGGATCGATCCTTATTTCCACGAGTACGTACAGAGGTTCGTTGCGCTGCCTGTGGCTCACACCTTGGGCATGTTTTTGAAGGCGAAGGGTATGAGGTACCTACAGATCAACGCTGGTGCATCAACTCTGTATCGTTAATTCTTGAGGAGCGCTAACCCTTACAAAGAAAAGGTTGGGTACTCATCTGTCACTAGAAGCAGAGCGTATCCAGCAACTCGGTTCCAGTACGCCAAAGTTCCTACAACTCCTTCTGCACAGAACTCTGGATAGTTACCAGTGAATAAAACGCTAAACCACGCAATCAGAGTTAAGACTGCTGCGTATATGAAGTAGACAACCCCAACGAGGTATAAAGGCAGTGCAAGGAACCACTTAACAAGGGGCAACCAGCGATTGAGCTGCTTTGCATCTACCTCTGGAAATGTCACGCTCACAACATCATTTTCTTCGATCGATGGATACTCATCTGTAAGCAACAAAAGGTATGCATCTAAACGAGTCTGCAAAGAAAGTAGCGCTTCATTAAATGCCAATACGTAACTTGGGTAGACCTGACGAAAAACGATAGCTAAGCCAGCGGGAAGGATTAATAATCCAGCTCCGTAAGCGCCCCAATTGTCACTTGAAAAATCAGATGAAGATGTTGGCGCAAATGAGGCCACGAATATAAAGACCGGCGCTACAAGGATGATGCGAAAAAAGGCGGTCAGGCGATTTCGCTCGGTCAGTGATACATCGATCTGTGTCTCAATTTGATTACTCATGCCGCTCAATCTACCCCTGATTCACCCGAGGTATTGCTAATTGCAGCATCTTTGCCGTACTTTTACAGTTGTTGCAGGATTTCTTGCAGTATTTGTTGCAGTATTTGTTGCAGTGCTAAAGGCAGGGAGGTGGTGAAATGGCAGGTATCAAAGAGGTTGCAGAAGAGGCTGGTGTTTCGACCGCAACCGTGTCCCGTGCTCTTCGCGGCCTTCACCATGTCAACCAACAAACCCGCGACAAAATTATCGCCGCTGCTGAAAAACTCAACTATCCATTGACCTCAGAGCGCCAGAGTCCAGGTAATGGACGTACAAACTCTGTTGGCGTAGTCGCACCATACATTTCTCGCTGGTACTTCTCTCAAGTAATTAGTGGCGCCGAGCAAGCATTACGTGAAGCGGGTCTAGATCTACTTCTGTACAACTTCAGCCAAATGAAGGGCCGCGAACGCCTCTTTCAACATCAACTGCTGAAAGGTCGCGTGGATGCATTAATTGTTATCTCACTTCCTCCTACTGAAGAAGAGTTTGATTCAATGCTTTCTCTAGGAATTCCGATCGCTCTAGTTGGAATGGATCATGAAAAATGTGCATCAATCAAGATTGATGATGTTGCAGGTGCCAGAACAGCTACACAGCACTTAGTAAATCAAGGCCATAAGAAAATCGGCTTGATGTCTGGCCGACCAGATGACCCATTTAACTTTTCAGTCCCACAAGATCGCCGTAAGGGTTTCATGCAGGTTTTAGCGGAAAATGGTTTGGAATGGCTGCCATCCCGTGAAATACATGGTGATTTCACAATGCACACGGCATCACGTGCAATGGATGATTTGTTGGCACGTCCTAATCGACCAACAGCAATATTTTGCGAATCCGATGAAATGGCGATGGGTGCAATGCAAGCGCTGCGTCGTCACGGATTAAAGGCACCAGATGACATTTCAATTATTGGTTTTGATGGTCATGAGATGGCTGAGTTTTCAGAGCTCACAACAATTGAACAACCAGTGACATTAATGGGTGAGATGGCTGCCTGGTCAATTATGGAGCGATTGCGCAAGCCAGTGCTTGATCCACCTTCACTTGTATTGCCAACTACGCTTGTTGTGCGTAACTCCACCCGTCGTTTGTCTCCCGAAGAACAACTTCTCTGATGTAGCCTTATGGCCATGAGTGACCATCAAGTTTCAGCGCCGAATCTTGCAGAACTGCTAACCCATACAAGTGCAAAGTGGAGAGGGTTTCCACAGGATGTACTTCCGCTACCTGTAGCTGAAATGGATTTTCCGGTCGCCGAACCGATCCGCGCTCAGTTAATGAAGATGGTCACCAAATCAGATCTTGGCTATCTCGATGTGATTCCCGAACTCGGTCTTGGCTTTCAAAAATTTGCAGCAGAACGATGGGGATGGAATGTAGATCCGCTACAAGTTCGCGCTGCAACAGATGTTGGTGTTGCTGTAGTCGAAATTTTACGCGTCTTTACTCAGCCAGGTGATTCAATTCTTATTAGCTCTCCCGTGTATCACAACTTCTATACCTGGATTAATGAAACAAAACTCAACAAGGTAGATGTGCCTTTCGAAAGAACTGGTGATGAATCTAAAAACCCTTGGGTTATTAATTGGGATGGCATTGAAAAAGCGTATGCCTCCGGAATAAAGGTGCACCTCTTGTGCAGCCCTCATAATCCACTCGGGCGTATCTATAGCAAAGAGGAGCTACTTCGTTTAATCGCCCTAGCAAAGCGTTACCAGGTCCTGATTATCAGCGATGAGATTCACGCACCACTTACATACAAAGGCAACACCTTTACTCCCATGTTAACTCTTGGTGCAGATGCAGAAGCTGTTTCTGTAACCCTCACCGCTGCGTCAAAGGGTTGGAATATCGCAGGTCTCAAATGCGCAATTATCGTCTCTCAAAATGAGGTTATGAATAAGCGATTAAATGAGCTTGCTCCAGCGATGCATTATCGGGCCTCATTATTAGGAGGATTTGCAACAGCAGTTGCTTTTGCCGAAGGTGGAGTTTGGTTGGATTCCGTAATTGAAAATCTTGACCATAACCGTCACATGATCAAGGAATTGTTGAGTTCTCAACTTCCATCAGTCAGGTATCACATTCCTGACAATAGTTATCTGGCGTGGTTGGATCTTGAAGCGCTAAACCTTGGAGAAGATCCTTCAGTTACCTTGCTAGAAAAAGGACGTGTCGCATTCAATGCAGGCCATACCTTTGGAAAGCAATGTTCTCAATATGTTCGTCTTAACTTTGCAACAAGCCCAACAATTATCACAGAAGCAATACATCGCATCGCTCGAGCGATTTAAATGCACAGCAAGAAATATGATGTCGTCATTATTGGCGGCGGGCACAATGGTTTAGTCGCTGCCACCTACCTAGCCCGTGCCGGAAAATCAGTCAGAATTCTTGAAGCAAACCCCGAAGTTGGTGGGGCCACGCAAAGCGTGCGCACCTTTCCTCAATTTGATGCCAATCTTTCTAGATACTCGTATCTGATTGCATTATTACCAGACAAGATTGTTAATGACCTAGGTTTGTCCTTCGAATGTATCTCTCGCGAAGTTTCAAGTTACACCCCATACGGAGACGACAAGGGTTTGTATGTTTCTCGGGTATGGGATGAACAAACCGCAGATTCATTTAATGAGTTAGATCCATCTGGGCATGAAGGGCAGGCCTGGCAGGATTTTTACGCAGAAGTTGCCCAGTTTGCCGAGCGTATTGCTCCCACCTTGCTTGAGCCGCTGAAAACTAGAAGTGAGTTAAAGAAGCAGATCGATCTAGATCCAATCTGGCAGTACTTGGTTGAGGATCCAATAGGCAAAGTAATAACTGAACGATTTAATAATGATGTAGTGCGTGGAGTCGTTCTGACCGATGCACTTATTGGAACCTTTGCTTCAGCTTTTGATCTTCAGGCCAATATTTGTTTCTTGTACCACTTGATAGGTAATGGAACTGGCGAATGGAAAGTTCCAAAGGGTGGTATGGGCGCACTAGTCAAAGAGTTATTGAGAGTTGCCACAGAAAGTGGAGTTGAGATCTCACTTAACTCACAAGCAACCCAAGTTGTTTCTACCGAAGCGGGAGTTGAAGTTTCAATTAAATCAGGTGAAGTTGTAAAGGGTGATTACCTTCTTTCCAACGCTGCACCGCAGGTTTTAGCAAAGCTTCGCGGAGCCACACCACCAAAGAGTCTTGATGGATCACAGATGAAGATAAATATTTTGCTCAAGAGATTGCCGCAGCTTAAATCTGGAATTGATCCACGACTGGCTTTTGCTGGAACTTTTCACGCTAATGAAACCTTCTCGCAATTTGAATCTGTCTTTGCAGATGCTCAAGTTGGCTTAATGCCAGAAAAGATGCCGATCGAGATGTACTGCCACACACTGTCTGATCCTTCAATTTTAAGTAAAGAGCTACAAGATGCTGGTTTTCAAACCTTGACTCTCTTTGGTTTACATACACCGGCATCATTGTTTGATGCAGATAAGGATTCTGCTCGAGATGCAGCACTGAAATCTGCTCTGGCATCATTGAATGAGTATTTAGCGGAACCAATTGAAGATGTAATTGCAGCGATTGAGGTCAAAACTCCATTAGATATTGAAGAGGCGATCTCTCTTCCACGAGGCAATATCTTTCATAAAGATCTATCGATGCCATTTCGCGAAGATGGAACACCAGAGTCATGGGGAGTCGAAACCGATGACCCTCGTATCTTCATTTGTGGCGCAGGCGCGGTTCGAGGCGGGGGAGTAAGTGGAATTCCTGGCCATAATGCGGCTATGGCAATCCTTTCTAACAATTAGACTTCAGTCATGAGTCTTCACCCTGAAACATCAGCGATTACAGCAGGACGTCCTGAAGCTGCACCTGATGCATCATTGAATCCTCCCTTAATTTTCTCTTCTACTTATCATGCAGGTGGGCCAGTTGGTTATGGTCGCTATGGAAATGAAAGTTGGAGCGCTTTAGAAACCGCGATCTCACAATTAGAGGGCGGAGAAACTCTTTCTTTCTCATCTGGAATGGCTGCCATTAGCGCAGTCTTTTCTATCCTGCCAATCGGTGCACCAGTTGTCGCATCTAATCAGGGTTACAGCGGAACTATGGGATTGCTCAATCAGCATCATGCATCAGGACGACTCGAAGTACGTTTTGTAGATATCACAAATACTGAAGAAGTTATTGGTGCCATGAAGGGCGCTGCATTGTTGTGGCTAGAGTCCCCAACTAATCCATGCCTTGATCTTGCAGATCTGCCGGCACTTATTTCAGCAGCAAAGAAATTAACTATTGGTGTCGGTGTAGATAACACTTTTGCAACTCCACTGGTTCAACAACCCTTATCAATGGGCGCAGATATCGTGATGCATTCAGTAACAAAGTTTTTAGCAGGCCACAGTGATGTTATTCTCGGCTCACTTTCAATCTCTGACCCAGCCTTATTCAAGCGGTTAGAAGAAGCTCGCAGATTCAACGGTTCTATCCCAGGGCCCTTTGAAGCATGGCTTGCTTTGCGTGGCATTCGCTCATTCCCAGTCAGATTTAGAGCAGCTGAGAAGAATGCGCAGCAACTTGTGACCCGTCTTCAGGCTCATGGAAAGATCACCAAGGTTCGCTATCCAGGTTTTGGTGCGGTGATCTCCTTTGAAGTTGATGGAACCGCTGAACAAGCAGAGAAGGTTTGCGAATCTTCTCGATTAATCACTCACGCAACCAGCCTCGGTGGAATCGAATCCTTGTGGGAACGTCGACGCCGTTGGGCGCTTGAAAGCCCATCTGTGCCAGAAAGGTTAATTCGACTCTCGGTTGGTTGCGAGCATGTCGAGGATATTTGGCAGGACATAGAACAAGCTCTCGGCTCTCTATAGAGATTTTTTCAGCAATAGCGAGTATTTTTATCCTATGTTGAAAGCCATTCGTCGAACCTTCGCAGCGTTGACTGTGACGGTGCTGGCATTTCGTGCAGTCACCACATTCTTGTCATGGGTAGAACACCAGGATGAGTCTGTTGCTGATACATGGGTCGACGAAGATGAATTTGAAGATGCCTGAGATTCAATACATTCCCGGAAGTTGCAATATTGGCAAGGGTGAAATTCGCAGAAGGCAATTAGTCGCACTTGTTGGATTGTTCTTTACAGTCGTAACGTTATTAACTTTTTCAACTGTTGATACTCCAACGGTAATGCGTTTAGGAATTTTCTTTCCATTGATGGTTGCATCTGTTGGTTTTGTGCAGTCGCGTTCCAAGTTTTGTCTAGCCTATGGCTTTGCTGGAACCTTCAACGTCGGCAAGATGGGTGACATTAAACGCGTTGCAAGCAAGGAGGACCGAGCTGCCGATCGCAAGACCGCGCTCGTAATCCTTGGAAAATCTTTCCTTCTTGCAGCTCTAGCGACAGCGGTGGTCTTAGTACTACCCTTTTAGTATGAAGATACAAATTCATACACGGCACGCAGATTTAGCAGAAGATTTCAAAGATATCGCAACTGAAAAACTCAACAGCATGGAGCGATTTAGTGTTGTCATCGATCGCGTCGACGTTGAAGTTCTTCATGAGGCAAATCCCCATCAGGGAAAGCACAATCACAGAGTTGTATTAACAACACATGGCTCTGGTCCTCTAATTCGAGCAGAAGCTGCCGAGTTCAATGATCTAGCTGCTTTTGATGCTGCAATTAAAGCGTTTGCCTTGCAGATCAGAAAAATCCATGAAAAGTCCAAGGATTACAACCGCGACACTTTACGAAAGATGAAAACAGAGATTTAAACGATCTCGCTTCCATCCTTTCGTGTTGCTGTAAGACTTGCCACCGCTGTGACTGTTAACGCCGCAACGATTACAAAGAGGCTGACTTCAATAGCAACGTGCGGCAGCTCAACACCAGCAATCTCGTGGATTCCAACGCCATGGAAAGCTTCAATAAACATCTTGAAGCCAATGAAGGCCAGGATGAAGGAAAGCCCTTTGGACAGATAAACCAAGCGTTGCAATAAACCTTGTAATAAGAAGTACAGCTGGCGAAGTCCCATCAGGGCAAAGATGTTCGCGCAGACAACGATGTATGGATCACGTGTAATTCCAAAGATGGCAGGAATTGAATCCAAAGCAAAGACTAGGTCGGTAAAGCCTAAGGAAACTAGAGCGATGACAAATGTTGTCGCACCCTTGGAACGCAAGAAGGTGACCAATCGATCTTCCTTCCATTCCTCTTCGCCTTCATCCTCAACCAAGAGGCGGTAAGCGGTGAAGATAAGAAATGCGCCGAAGATAAAGAAAGCACCAGAGAACTTTTCAATGATTGCACTGCCTGCAGCGATAAAACCACCGCGAAGTACCAAGGCAATAATGATTCCAAGAAGCAAAACTAGTTGTTGCTTGGTCTTTTCAACCTGCAATCTGCTGAGAATGATGACAAATACAAAGATGTTGTCAACCGAAAGTGCGTACTCAGTTAACCATCCAGCAAAAAACTCTTTTTGAGCATTTGGATCTGTTGTCCAGTTTGGCATTAAGATTCCAAATGCAATTGCTGCGGCTACATAAATAACTGTCCAGATTCCAGCTTCGGTCATTGTTGTTTCTTTATTGCGCCGAATAATCGCAAGAGTTAAGTCAAAGACAATTACCAGAGAGAGGACGCCCAGAGTTACTAGCCATGTAGCCGTAGATTCCATGGCGGTATTGTGTCAGTTAGTGATGTACCCAGATGGTCGAAACCGCTGGAATCGTCATCTTTCCATCCCGACCATCAACTGTTCCCGCGCTCATAATTAGCAACTTGCCAGTGATCTCTACCTCAATCGGAGAATCTGACAGATTCATATAGATCGAAACATTTCCTCGGCGAACAGCCAGTAAAGATGAACTCTTTTCGCCATGTTCTGGCGACTCCAGCCAAGTGATTGATCCTTGCGTGGTTAGGTGATCGGCCCGAAGTTTTAACGCACTGCGATAAAGATTTAAGGTGCTCTTTGGATCAGCGCTTTGCTTTTCTATTGTGAGCTCTTTCCACTTGTCCGTAAGTGGCAACCATGGTTTCCCCGTTGTAAATCCAAATGGTGCAGTTTCACCGCTCCAAGGAAGTGGCACTCGTGCTCCATCACGTCCTTTTTGTGCTCCATTTGTTCTGAAATAGATCGGATCCTGTCGAGAACTATCTGGAATTTCACCATCTGGTAATCCAAGTTCTTGTCCTGCAAATACATAACAGGAGCCAGGCAATGCCATCACAAAGAGTGCAAGCGCACGTGCTTGAACTTCTCCGACACGAGATGCAACGCGTGGTGAATCGTGATTACTTAATGCCCAAGTAGGAAGTGCGCCGACCGAATCCATAAGTTCAATAGAACGAGTTACCACACCATAAAGGAAGTCAGCTTTGAAAGGCGCATCCAGCAAATCAAAGTTAAAAACCTGATGCAGTTCATCGCTACGAACGTATCTAGTTGCATTTACTGGAGGATGAACCCAAGCCTCAGCAACGGCCATGATTTCACGATCCTTGTATGAATCAAAAAGTTTTCTCCATTTACGATAAATCTCATGCACGCCTTGACGATCAAAATATGGAACGGTTGGAAGAAGTGCATACCGAATCTCTGGATCCATCGACACATCAAGACGCAAAGCATCACTAATTCCTTGCGGATCAGGATGGTCGGTTAACAGATTCTCTTTCACTAAACCATGTGCAACATCGATGCGGAAACCATCAACACCAAGATCTAACCAAAAGCGCAAAGTCACTTCGTAATCACTAGCGACTTCAGGATTCTCCCAATTGAGATCTGGTTGTGAAGAATCAAATAGGTGTAGGTAGTACTGGCCATCTTCTACCTGTGTCCACGATGGACCACCAAAAAGTGAGATCCAGTTATTTGGGGGAGTTCCATCTTCATTAGCATCATAGAAATGGAAGCGGGCACGCTCGGGAGAACCTCGTCCTGCTTTTAGCGCCTGTTGGAACCACACGTGCTGATCTGAAAAATGGTTGGGTACAACATCGACCAAGACCTTTAAACCTAGTGAATGAGCAACTTCAATGAGTTTTTTCGCATCATCAAGATTTCCAAAACGCGGATCGACATCACGAGGATCGGCAACGTCGTAGCCGCCATCCTTATTAGGTGATGTATAGAAAGGACTTAACCAGATCGCATCTACGCCTAGCTCTTGGACATACTGAAGCTTTGAGGTAATTCCTTGTAAGTCACCTTCGCCATCGCCATTGCTATCAAAAAAAGACCGTGGGTAGATCTGATAGATAGTGGCTTCTTTCCACCACGGCGAGGATTTCATGGTGTCAGGCTACGTATTGCCCCTTCCTCAGACAATGTAAAAAGGATGTAACACAGCCTTTGATGTTTCTCTTTTATAACGTTTATTCATGCCATTACACTTAAAGCATGAAAATCCTCAATTTGCTCTTACTTTTCCTGATTTTCATCGGAACCCTTTATTGCATTCGCTCACTAAGAGCGCTGCATGGCAAAGTGTCAAAGAAGAGTGAACAGATATCACGAGAGATTAATAAAGCAGCACTTGAGGGTAAGAAACTTTCAATGACCGCTTATCGCCAGACAGAAGCATTTATTCAATTAACTAACCTGCTGCAATTTAAATCAGCAATCCCTTCAACTCGCAGTTGGGCTGCATCACCCGATTTACTTCTTTTTATTTCTGAAACGGTTAAGAAGAATCGACCATCACTTGTTGTGGAACTTGGTTCAGGCGTATCAACATTAGTGACCGCTAAATCAGGGGCACGCAAAGTTGTTAGCATCGACAACTCGGAGGAGTTTGGTAGCAAGACTCGTGAGCTTCTAAAAGAGCACAAAGTACGTGGAGCTGAGATTCGTATTGCACCATTGCGTCCGTATGCAAATGGTTCTGAATGGTATGACATTTCAATGATTAAGGATTTGAAGAAGATTGATCTGCTTATCGTTGATGGCCCTCCAGGATCAAAGAATCCAGAGGCTAGATATCCAGCTCTAAAAGAGTTCAAGGATAAGTTGTCAGCAAAGGCTGTCATTATTATTGATGATGTAAAACGAGATGGCGAAAGAAAG
>Ga0214919_10009147_pt1 | contig 12815 bp, 10 predicted proteins | sample LL1503_MetaG_FD_177994 | JGI IMG/M metagenome (GOLD analysis project Ga0214919, IMG submission 177994) | Freshwater microbial communities from Lake Lanier, Atlanta, Georgia, United States - LL-1503 | ecosystem: Environmental > Aquatic > Freshwater > Lake | place: USA: Georgia | collected...
CAACATCCAGATCGGCGTTAGAGGCACCGCTGTCCATCGACGACGCTGCGCCACCGCCCAAGCCGATGAGCATGGCCGGACCACCCAGCAACACCACATGACCGCCGACCGGGCACTCGTCCTTATCAACGTGCGGACGACGGATGTTGCCCAAGCCACCGGCGATCATGATGGGCTTGTGATAACCGCGCACGCGCGCGCTGCCCGCACCCTCGGCCTGCTCAAAGCTGCGGAAATAGCCGGCCAAACTGGGACGGCCGAACTCGTTGTTGAAAGCCGCTGCACCCAGCGGTCCTTCGATCATGATGTCCAGCGCACTGACGATGCGATCGGGCTTGCCGAAGTCGGTTTCCCACGGCTGTACGAAACCCGGTATGCGCAGGTTGGACACCGAGAACCCCACCAACCCCGCCTTGGGCTTGGCACCGGTACCGGTGGCGCCCTCATCACGGATCTCACCCCCAGAGCCGGTAGCGGCACCGGCAAACGGTGAGATAGCCGTCGGGTGATTGTGGGTTTCGACCTTCATGAGGATGTCGACGTGTTCGTCGACACCGCCATAAACACCGGTCTGCGGATCCGGGAACCAGCGTGTGGCCACACTGCCCTCGATCACCGATGCGTTGTCGCGATAGGCGGACAACACACCCTGCGGCGACACGGCATGCGTGTTGCGGATCATGGCGAACATCGACTTGGGCTGCGGCTTACCGTCGATGGTGAAATCTGCATTGAAGATCTTGTGACGGCAGTGCTCTGAGTTGGCCTGCGCGAACATCATCAATTCAACATCGGTCGGGTCGCGGCCCAGCGTGGCAAAACTGTTGGCCAGGTACTGCACTTCGTCGGCGTTGAGTGCCAAGCCTAGCTCGGTGTTGGCGCGAGCCAGTGCCGCCGGTTCACGCGACACACTGCGCAAGGCACGCGGGGCTTCGTGAGCAAACAGGCGCTCGGCCTCGGCAGCGTGCAACTGCACCACTTCGGTCATGCGATCGTGCAGTGCGGCACCAAGCACACGCAGCTGCTGCTCGCTCAGTGTGGTCTTGCTCTGCACGGTGTAGTCGATGCCACGCTCAACGCGATTGACCTGCGACAAGCCACAGACCTGCGCAATCTCTGTTGCCTTAGTCGACCAGGGCGACGTCGTGCCCGGACGCGGCACCACTCGAACCAACTGTCCGCTGGCGACACTGTTGCCTTCATGACGCGGACCATAGGTGAGCAACGCACCCAGCACCTGCCGCTGTGCGTCAGTCAGCGGGGAAGCCAGATCGACCAAGTGCGTGTAATGCGCCTGTAGCGACTGCACCTGCGGGATCAGCGCTTGCAATCGCTGCAACAACTGCCCTAGACGAAAGTCCGAACACGCTGGCCCACCGGCCACCACCACCAACTCAGCGCAGCTCAAGGCGTACGACCTGGGTCGTTGGACGAGTGAGGAAATACAGTCGACGGAAAGGGAGTGACATTGCTGCCCTCGTATTCAGAGATTTTGCTTGGACCACGCTTGCTGACTTCGTCGATGCGTAGCACCGAATGCAACGGCAAATAGCTGCGCTTGACACCTTCGAATTCACTTTTGATGCGCTCTTCAGCCGGATCGAGCAGCACACCGGCGCGCTCGCCGAACACCAGCTCGTCGATCTCGACAAAGCCCAACAACCCACCGTGGGAAATCTTGCGGGCATAGATTTCGTAAACCTTGCCCTGATTCACGAAAAGCACTTTGAAGATGTGTTGGGATGACATGGCGTTAGCAGCGCTCTGTCCCATGTGGGACGGGTGGACATTATAGGCGCTAACCGCCTACAGGATCAGTCAGCAATGTCCTTGACACTGCACGTCATCAGTCATCAGCGCGCCTCACTGGGCGATCAAGCCAAATTTGTCTTTAATCCGGGCCCCAGTGGCACGGCCAATATCGGCCGGCTGGACGATAACGAATGGTCCCTGCCGGATCCGCAACGGCTGATTTCCGGCCACCACGCCCGGATTCATGTGCGCGAAGGCCGTTATTTTATTGAGGACACCAGTACCAACGGCGTTTTTGCTGACCGCGGTGCCCGCCAGATTCCACGCAGCACCCTGCATCCGCTGCGCGACGGCGAGGTGCTGCAACTGGGCGATTACCACCTGCGCGTGCGTATCGACGAGGTCTTCCTGCCGCAGCAGCTACACGATTGGGCCGAGCAGCTACAGCAGCTCTCTGGCACCGGTAATTTTCCCGTCTCACAGCTGGCCGTGCTGAATTTCCTGCCTGGCGATGACGATCTGACACCGGCTTTACTGCTGGACGATCTGCTGGGTCGTGGCGGTGGCCTGAGCGCCAACGAGACGCAGACCCAGCGCACGGATCCGCCCCAAGAACGGCAGTCGGTCCTACAGGAGTTTTGCAGTGGCGTGGGCCTGGACATCTACCAACTGCCCGCGGAATCAGACAACCGGCTGATGAGGCTGGCCGGGCAGCTGTTGCGGGAGGCCCTGCTGGGGATGACCGAGTTGCAGCGTTTGCAGCAACAGGCCGCCAACAGCGGCAGCTACCGCAGCCTTCCAGCCACGCCTGCAGACCCCCAAGCTGCCGCCACAGACCTGGCGGTCACTGAACAACTGCTCAAACTGATCAATGGCCATGAGCGACGCGAACTCGATGCCGTACGCCGCGTACGCGAAGCTTTTGCGTCGTTAAGAACCCATCAACAGGCACTGCAGGCACGCAGCAACGCCCTGATCTAGGGCCAGCACACCGGCGCTGCGTGTAGCATCCGCAAGCCATGAGCCCGATAGAGAGTTTCCTTGAGCTGCTGCGCGCGCCGGTTGGTGCACGTGTGTTCAATCCTTGGACGCAGGTGGATGTCGGCACCGACGTGCACGACAACGCTGCTGCAGAGCGCCTGCAACGGCTGCGCGCCCATCTGAACGTCAAAGCCAAGTTGCTACTGGTCGGTGAAGCGCCGGGCTATCAGGGCTGCCATGTCAGCGGCATTGCCTTTACCAGTGAGCGCTTGCTGTTGGCAGGATCTATTCCGCGCCTAGAGGTATGGCAACGACTGTCGACGCGTGCGCTACCGTGGAGCGAGCCCTCGGCGACCACCGTGTGGGGCACGCTGCATGAACTGGGCATCGCTGAACACACACTGCTGTGGAATGCCTTTCCTTGGCATCCCCACAACGAAGGCCAATTGCAGACCAACCGCACACCCACACCTGCAGAGCGGCGCTTGGGTATGCCCGTGCTGCAGGCTCTGCTGCACGCCCAACCCAAGGCGCGTGTGCTGGCAGTAGGTCGTACTGCTGCAGCATCGTTGCAGGAGATGGGTCTGGAAGTGCCCACGCTGCGTCACCCGTCGATGGGCGGCGCAGCGCAATTTAGAGCGCAGTTGCGCGAGGCTATGCAATGACCGACACGGCTACACAAGGTGTTGCTGTGGTGACTGCAGAGACCATTGAAGCTCTTCAAGCCGCTGCCGCTCGCGGCCTGTCTGCCACAGAGTGCTCGCTCGATCTTCGTCGCAGCCGTGAGGTGGTTGATATCGACCTTGCTGGCTTCACGCTCGATGGCATACACCGACCTTGGCCCGAGCCCTGCAAGCCACGCACCATCTACTGGTGGGATGGCACGCAGTTTCAACAGGCGTCGCGGTACAACGGTGCGCTGATCAAATTGGTGCCTACCGATTGGGGCCCGCCCACCTTCGAGATCGACGGCATCAAGATGTTGCCCACTGCCAAGGTGTCGCCCTGGGAGGATGCCAAGCGCAAGGTGTCGCTAGTGCATCCGCGCGGGGCGCGCATTCTCGATTGCTGCGGTGGCCTAGGCTATTTTGCTGCTGCCGCGCTGGCGGCCGGCGCCGCGAATATCCAATCGTTTGAGAAAAACGACGATGTGCTGTGGCTGCGCACGGTCAACCCGTGGTCGCCCAAAGCAGACCCTGCGCTCAAGATCTATCACAACGACATCTCTGAAGTGATCGGCGAACTGCCCATCGAAAGCTTTGATGCGGTACTGCATGACCCGCCGCGCTTTGGCATCGCCGGCGAGCTGTATTCGCAGTTGTTCTATGACCAGCTGGCGCGAGTACTGCGGCCAGGCGGCTGGCTGTTTCATTACACAGGCACGCCCAACAAGCTGACCAGTGGTCGCAACGTACCGGCAGAGGTCTCGCGTCGTCTTGAAAAGGCCGGCTTCAACACACGCCTTGAAGGCGATGGCGTGTTGGCCCGCCGCCGCTAGCCCACGCAGCGCGAATCGATTGCGGCCATCGGCCGTGTCACTATCGTCTCTACCTGTCCACTCAAGAGCACACCCCATGAGCCAGATCGTCCGCTTTCATTCTCTCGGTGGCCCCGAAGTACTGCAGCTAGACGAGCTGGACGTCGGCTCACCGGGCAGCGGTGAGTTGCGCGTGCGTATCGAAGCCATCGGTCTCAACCGCTCCGAGGCGATGTTCCGTCGTGGTGGTTATATGCAGCCGCCCAAGTTGCCGTCGCTCATCGGCTATGAAGCAGCCGGCATCGTCGAGGCCGTGGGTGCCGATGTGCAGGGTGTCGCCGAAGGCGATCGCGTCAGCATCCTGCCCACCTTTCGCATGGGGGAATACGGTGTTTATGGCGAGCACGCCATCGTACCGGCGCGCAGCGTGTTGCCGGTCCCCGCTGGGTTGTCTGCGATCGAAGCAGCGGCGGTATGGATGCAGTACTTGACGGCCTTCGGCATCGTCGAGGCCGGCAAAGCCCGCATCGGCGACTATGTCTTGATCACTGCCGCATCCAGCAGCGTGGGCATCGCCGCGCTGCAGATCGCCAATTGGATCGGCGCCGAGCCCATCGCCCTCACCCGTCACAGCACCAAGGCCGAGGCGCTCAAAGCGTTGGGCGCACGCCATGTGATTGCCAGCACTGAATGTGATGTGCCGGCAGAGGTGATGCGCATCACCGCGGGCAAGGGTGCGCGCGTGGTGTTTGATCCGGTCGGTGGTCCGTATGTCGAGACGCTGGCCAACTGCATGAGTGAATCCGGCGTGATGCTGATTTATGGCAGCCTCAGCGGCCAACCCACACCCTATCCGCATTGGCCTGCGGCGCTCAAAAGCCTGAGCCTGCGCGGCTGGGTGTTCTCGTATATCGCAAGCAACCCTGCCCGCTATGAACGCTACCGCGAACTGGTAGTGCGTGGCTTAGCCAGTGGCCATCTCAAGCCGGTCATCGCCCGCACCTTCCCGCTGCATCAAATAGTCGACGCGCATCGCTACCTAGAGAGCAATCAGCAGATCGGCAAGGTTGTTGTCACGGTTTAATGCGGTATGTGCGGTCGCTATGTCAGCCAGGTTAATGCCGCCATAGAGGCCGAGTTTCGCGTCATCCGCAGCTGGTCACGTCAACTGCACAGCTTCAACATCGCTCCCACTGCGCAAGTGCCTGCTGTGGTGCAACACCAAGGCAGGCGTGTGGGCACCTTCCTGCGTTGGGGGCTGGTGCCAGCGTTTGCGCAGGGGGTTCCGGGCACCTATGCCACGCACAACGCCCGCATCGAAACCGTGCGTACCGCGCCAGCATTTCGTACGGCCTGGCAGCGCGGCCAACGCTGCTTGGTCATCGCGCAGGGCTTTTATGAATGGCAAGTGGTCGAGGGCGGCAAGCAACCCTGGTACATCGCCTGCGCCGATCAACCCACCTTTGCCTTTGCCGGCCTGTGGGACCAGTCGCGTGCTGCCGACGGCGAACCGCTGCTATCGTGCACGGTGCTGACGATGCCGGCTTCGCCATTGATGGCCGGCATTCACAACACCAAACAGCGCGAACCGGCCATCCTGCGCCGCGAAGACCACGAGGCCTGGCTCACAGGCACCGCCGAGGAAGCCTGGGCCTGCCTGCGCAGCTACCCGGATGAGCTGCGCTCAGCCTGGCCGATCTCCCGGCGCGTAAACGTGGCCAGCAACGACGACTTGGCCCTGATAGACCCGCTGGCGCTGCCTGCCGGCTGACGCCCCAACCATTTGCCGAATTGACCGGTCGGTGAGGCTTCGGACAGACTGCCCCATCGCCATTTGTTGAGGTCTCAATGAAAAAGCTTTCCATCATCTTGGCTGGCAGTCTGCTGGCCGGTAGCGCTCTGGCTGCTCCCCTGCAGTCGGGCATCGACTTGCAATACGTCGACAGCAACGTGCGCGCTCAAGACGATTTCTATCGTCATGTAAATGGCCGCTGGCTCGACACCACGCAGATCCCTGCCGATCGAAGCCGCTATGGCTCGTTTGACAAGCTCAGCGACGACACGCAGGAACAACTGCGCGCGCTGGTCGATACGCTGGTCAAGAGCCGCATGGCACGCAGCCCCGAAGAGCAAAAGATCGTCGACTTGTACAGCAGCTTCATGGACGAGGCCGCTATTGAGGCCACGGGCGTTGCTCCCCTGCAGCTGCCGCTGGGTCGCATCAATGCGATGAAGGACAAGAGCGAGTACTACACGCTGGCCGGTCACTACAACCGCGTGGGTGTGTCCACACTGCTGCGCGGCGACGTGCACCAAGATGCCAAGGACTCTTCAAAGTATGTGCTGGACCTTAGCCAAAGCGGCCTTGGTCTGCCCGATCGCGACTACTACCTGCAAGACGAGTCGCGTTTCAAAACCATTCGCGAACAGTACTTGGCGCACATCGCCAAGTTGATGACGTTGGGCGGCGTGCCCAACTCCGAAGCGCAGGCCAAGCTAGTACTGGACTTCGAGACTGCCGTGGCCCGCATTCAGTGGTCACGCGTCGAGAATCGTGATCCGGTCAAAACCTATAACGTGGTGACTGTTGCCGACTTGGCCAAGCTGGCACCGGGCTTTGGCTGGCAGGCTTATCTCACCGAGCTGGGCGCTGCGACCAAGGTCAAGAGCGTCATCATCAGTCAGCCGACGTACTTCACGGCGCTGGACACGCTGCTGCAGCAAACACCATTGGCCACACTGCAGGCGTATCAGCGCTGGAAGATCTGCACCACCTTTGCACCGCTGCTCAACAAGGCCATGGTAGACGAGCGTTTTGCGTTTGCCGGTAAGACGCTGCGCGGCACCGAGCAGAACCAGCCGCGCTGGAAGCGTGGCATCAGCCTGGTCAACGGCACCTTGGGCGAAGCACTGGGCAAGCTGTATGTGGCCAAGCACTTCCCGCCTGCCTCCAAGCAGCGTATGGACGTCTTAGTCAAGAACCTGATCAGCGCCTATCGCAGCAGCATCGACACGCTGGAGTGGATGGGCCCTGATACCCGCAAGCGTGCTCAGGCCAAGCTGTCGAGTTTCAGTGTCAAGATCGGTTACCCCAACACTTGGCGCGACTACAGCAAACTGCAGATCACTCCGGGCAACATCACACTCAGCGCCGTTACGGCCAATGAGTTTGATTTCCAGCGCAACTTGGACAAGCTGGGTAAGCCGATTGATCGCAACGAGTGGGACATGAGCCCGCAAACGGTCAATGCCTACTACAACCCGGAACAGAACGTCATCGTGTTCCCAGCCGCCATTCTGCAACCGCCGTTCTTTAATGCGGCTGCCGACGATGCGGTTAACTACGGTGGTATCGGTGCAGTCATTGGGCATGAGATCAGCCATGGATTTGACGACCAAGGCAGCCAGTACGACGGCAAGGGCAACCTGCTGGGCGTGCCCGGCTGGTTCACCCAGCAGGATCTGGAGCGATTCCAGTTACGCACTAAAGCACTGGTAGAGCAGTACAACGCCGTCGAAGCGGTGCCTGGCCTGCATATCAATGGCGAGCTGACGCTGGGCGAGAACATCGCCGACAACTCGGGGTTGGCCATTGCCTATAAGGCCTGGCAGCTGTCGCTCAAGGGCAAGCCCGCACCGTTGATCGACAACATCAGCGGTGCGCAGCGCTTCTACTACGGCTGGGCGCAGGTGTGGCGCACCAAGACGCGCGAGGCGGAGCTGGTCGTGCAGGTCAAGTCTGATCCGCACTCGCCGGGACAGACTCGCGGCAGCTTGCCGCCCACCAATCTGGCTTCGTTCTTCGATGCGTTCAACATCAAGCCCGGTGACAAAATGTATCGAGCGCCCGCAGATCGCGTCACCTTGTGGTGACACGCTACGTCCCGCTTTGGCCGGCATTAACTGGCAGCAGATCGTCCTTCGACTCTGCTGCCGGTAGAGTTTCGTACTACCACACCCCGGCCGCGGCGGACGCGATGCCGGGTCTGCCACCGCTAGTGTTGATCCACAGCGTCAATGCGGCCGCCTCGGCCGCAGAGATGCGACCTCTCTATGAGCACTACGCTGGCAAGCGTGATGTCTATGCGCTGGACTTGCCGGGCTTTGGCTTCAGCGAGCGCTCGGAACGTCTTTACAGTCCGCGCATGATGACCGATGCAGTGCATGCGCTAGTGGAACTAGTGCGCCAGCGTCATAGCGGCGTAGCGGTTGATGCGATGGCCTTGTCGTTGGGCTGCGAGTTTCTGGCACGTGCTGCACAGGAACAACCGGCCGACTACCGCACGCTGTGTCTGGTCAGCCCCACAGGCATGCGTGGCACCAAACCGCGCTTGGGTGCAGCGGGCACTGTCATCGGCTCACCGCGCATTCATCGCGCCATAGTGTGGCGCGGCTTGGGTGCTTGGCTATTCGAGCAACTTACGCGCCCGGCGGTTATCGCCTACTTCCTGCGCCGCACCTGGGGCTCACGCAATATCGACCCAGTGCTGCTGGAGTACGACTGCGCCAGTGCTCGTCAGCCCGGTGCAGAACACGCGCCACTGCGCTTCTTGACGGCAATGTTGTTCAGTGCCGACGCAATAACCGTATATGACAGCCTGAAGATGCCGGTGTGCATGATGCATGGTGTGCGCGGTGACTTTACCGACTACCGTCAGGCGCAGCGTTATGCGCAGGCACCTAACTGGTCTGTCACCGTGATGCAGACCGGCGCGCTACCTTACTTTGAGGAGCCGCGCGCTTTTGTGGATCTGCACGAGCGGTTTCTGGCTTCAGTCTGAAGCAGGCCTCCAGCGGCCGGTCTCAAACCACAACTCGCGTTCCGGCCAACGTAGCGCTGCCATGTGCGTGTTGAAGTGTGTGGCACCATCGTTGCGCTCTAAAAAGCGCGCACCCATCGAGAAGTCGTTGCAGAACACATTGCCACGCGCGCCGAACCACTGATTAGGCTGCATCGGCTCAAACACGGCAGGCATGCGCGGTGCGCCACTGGGCCAGCTGGCCGGTGCCAGCTTGCGCCAGTAGTGCCCAAACACCACCGGGGTGTCGTCGTGATAGGCATTCCACCAACGACTGCGTGCCGTCATGCGCCAACGCTCCATCACATATACAGGTGCTGTGGCCAGACAATCGGGCCCGTAGGTGAGCGTACGCAGCGGATGATCCAGGTTGCGACGCAGCGCGGCCTGCGCCATGGCTTGCAACAGCGGCGGCGGCGATCCTGGCCCAGCCAACTGCTGCGCATGCTGCAGCTTCTCTGCAGACTCCGCAGCCAACACGCCCTCACGCTCCAGCGCAGCTTCGATGTCCTGCTCGATGTCGTGATACAGCTGCGCCAGCGGCCGTGTTTCGTGTCGCAGACAATCAATGGCAGGTTGATGCCACGCGGCATGCACCAGTCGCAAATCAGATCGCTCTAATGCCACCGGCAAACCTGCAACAAACTCGCGCCAAATCGGCTTAAGCGCGTCGGGTGCAGGCTTGCTGTGGGCAAATTTGCCGCCGGGCTGAGTCTCGGGATGCGTTGGGTCGGCGTGCCAGCGGCAACCTTCTTTGGACTCCTGCAACAGCAACATCAATTCGTGATTTCCGAGCAGACACTGCGCCAAACCCTGCTCGACCAAGCCGCGCACCCATTCAATAACAGCGGGACTGTCGGGACCTCGATCGACCAGGTCCCCAATAAACACCAATCGCCTGCCATCTGGATGCACACCACGATCGCTATAGCCAAGTTGTCCGACTAGCTCACGCAGCACGTCGAACTCGCCGTGCACGTCGCCGATGATGTCGATGGGGCCCTCGAAGCACGGCGCAATATAGTTAGGCTTAACCATATGCGCACCTTATCAAAAAAGCCCACAGCCCGACCGCCGGTAACCGCCGGTATAAGTCGGAGCAGCGAGCTAGACCGCCAGCAGTTTAAGAGCCGCTTTCAGGCGCTCGATATCCTGAACAGGCGTAAAGACATTGGGCGTGACGCGCACACAGGCACCCGCCGCCACACCAGTCCGATGTACAGCAAACAGATTGAATCGCTCCAGCAGGGTTCTGGCCAAGCGCAGATTGTCGGTTACAGACGTCGCACCCGCGAGGCGAAACGAACTGATACCGCCACCCAAGCGCGGATCAGCAGGTGTCAACATCTGCAAGCGACCATAGCCACGCAGCGGCTCTACCCAGCTATCGCGCAACCAGCGCAACCGCTTCGCCTTGGCAAGGGGACCTAGGGCAATGTGAAAATCCAGAGCATCTTCCAGGGCCAGCAATGCTGCAAAGTTGCTTGTGCCGCTATGTATGCGATCACGGATATCCGTCTCTTCCGGATAGTCCTCACTACCCATAAAGCGATCAATCTGGTCAACACGTGCGCGACGGATGTAGGCCAAGCCCAAACCAAGCGGCGCGCCTATCCACTTGTGACAGGTCAGCCCAACAAAATCAGCGCCCAGCGCCGGAAGATCAAAGTCGACATGGGCCCACGCATGGGCGCTGTCTACAATTACATCGACACCGCGCGCACGCGCCATGCTGACAATCTCTGCAACCGGCATCACCAAGCCCGTGCGGTGACTGACATGCGTCAGCAGCATCAGTCGCACCGTGGGATGAGCAGTCAGCGCTGCGGCATAAAAGTCGATCAGTCCTTGGTGGGTAGCCGGCTCGGGCACCGCCATCGCGATACTCTCTACGCCGCGACGATTCTTGAGCCAACGCATCGCCGTCTGCATGCTGTCGTAATCAAGATCCGCATGCAGTACCGCGTCGCCAGGACGCAGACGGTTATATCCGCCAATCAGCGCTTGTAATGATTCGGTAGCACCGCGAGTGAAGACAATCTCGTCCACGCCAACGCCCAACAGCTTGGCCGCTTTGGACCGGATGCGCTCTGCATCGCCAGACAACGAACGTCGCGAGTAATAAGAGCCCTGCTCGTTTACCCGCGTGATATTGCGCTGATACGCCTGCAGGACTGGCTTGGCCAATGTTCCAAAATTGCCGTGCTCAAGGCCAACCACCTGCCTCGATACTGCATAGTAATTGTCGGCAACTCCTGCCCAGTAAGTTTCATCGTCAGGGCGAGCCTGCTCGCCGAGCAGCTCAAACTCGGCAGCAGCAGCAGGCACCAAACTGGCGGCAGCCATCACGAGGCCACCGCCAATTATTTGCCGTCTGGTCGCAATACGATCCACCGTCAGAACTTAAATTCAACGCGACCGTAGTAATAGCCGCCGTCAGTGCTGTAGGGCGTATTACGCGAGTAGATCAAACCGCGGAACGTCTGCCACTGCGCCTTAGCGGGGTAACGGTTGAACACATTGTCTGCGCCCACCCGCACCTTCACATTGCGTGTCACTTCGTAGCTGAGCACCAGATCCAGGAACGAGATCCCGGGGAACACCTGCGGCGCGTAGGCGGCGCGATAGGTGGACAGTGCGGCGTTGGAGTTCTGGGCGGTGTTGGGGAATGCATCGGTCCAATCCGACCACTGACCGTAGTAACGCAGTCGGCTGGTCGCCTCAAAAGCGCCCACCTTGTACGACGCAGACAGCGTTGAACGCAGCTTGGGCAGCGAATCCTCTGTCATTTGCTTGGAGTACACATTGAGCAGACGCGATCCACCGGTGATCTGGGTTTCAATGCGGCTGACCGCTGCAGAGAGGTTAAGTACACCGGGGCCCATAGGCTGACCATAAGTCGTGACCAACTCGCCGCCGGTATTGCGCGTGTCATAGTCGTTCTGCAGGAAGTTGGCTGAGTAAATGTCCTGCAAGTTCGGAATGTTGAGGGCAGTCAGCGCTGCGTTCTCGGCCGGTGTCAGCACATAGGACGTGCTGGTGTTGAGACGATGACGGATATCCACATTGAACAGGTCAAAAGTTGCCTGCAGTCCAAAGCTCCTGTCCCAGACGACGCCCATTGAATAGCTGCGCGACGACTCCGGCTCCAGCGGCTTGATGCTTACACCAGCGCGCTGGTTAAGAATCTGTGCCACCGGACCAACCGGACTAAAACGACCCGTAGTGGTGATGGACGCTGCTGCACTGGGCAGGAACTGCGACAGGCCTTCGCTATAGGTCTGCGCCGGGGTCGGCGCACGGAAGCCCGTGGACACTGTGCCTCGCACTGCGACTTCCTTAGAGAGCTCAAAACGGCTCGACAACTTATAGGTCACAGAGTTGCCGAAGGTATTGAAGTCCTCGTAGCGAGCAGCAGCATTGAAGTTCCAGCTTGCCGTAGCCGGCACAGACACGTCCAAGTACGCGGCCTTGCTGTTCTGACTCCAGGTGCCGGCATTGACCGGCGCATAGCCCGGAAAACCGTTGGAGCAGCACGGCAACGCCGGCGTACCACGGGCACCGGGACCAAACTGGTAGGACGCAGGCTCACCGGCAATGATCGTGAACTGTTCGCGACGTTGTTCGGCACCGGCAGCAAACACTACCGGGCCAGCCAACGCGTCAGTCTGCACTGCATAGCTGGCGTCTAGATTGAAGTTGGTTTCTTCCTGCTTCACACCGCCATCGTCAAATGAGGTCGGGCTATTGGGGCCCAGGGACGCATTGATCGAGTTGGTCATGAAGTAGGCGATTTTGTTGCGGCC
>Ga0214919_10009148_pt1 | contig 12813 bp, 11 predicted proteins | sample LL1503_MetaG_FD_177994 | JGI IMG/M metagenome (GOLD analysis project Ga0214919, IMG submission 177994) | Freshwater microbial communities from Lake Lanier, Atlanta, Georgia, United States - LL-1503 | ecosystem: Environmental > Aquatic > Freshwater > Lake | place: USA: Georgia | collected...
CGAGAAACATTTTTATCAAGTGCATAGATGAAATGTTATAATTTTATATTTCCATGGAGCTACACATGGGTTAAGAGCTCTTTCGAGAGTTGGATTTCATACTAATTTGTATGAATCTAGTAGCGGTGTAGAAATTAAATTCTTGTTTAAGTGTAAATTTTGTTGTAAAATTTTATCTCAACAAATTGATTTAGATAGACATCAACTTAAATGTTATAGTAAAAAAGAATCAGACAATACTAATAAATATGAATTGATTATCAATGAATTGCAAACAACTATTGCTTCACACAAGAAGGAAATAGAAAAGAAATTGTCTATAAAAGACAGGATCATAAAAAAAATTCGTCTTGAGTGTGAAAAAAAACTGTCAGAACAAAAACTGATTATAGATGAACAAAAGATCATCATAAAAGAATTCCAAGATGATCAGAGGAAACAAAACAGGGATTTAACTGATAGAATACAGTCTATGGCTGAGAAGGCAATTGCCAAACCATCAACTCTCAATCAAAATACCACAACCCAGATAATAAACAATATGATGCCTATAACTGATGCTCATTTACAAGAACATATCCAGAATCTAAATCATCTTCATGTTCAGAATGGAGCATCTGGATATGCAAAGTATGCTCTCGAGTATCCTCTAAAAGATATGATAGTATGTACTGATTTTCAGAGAAGAAATTGCAAATACAAGGACGAAAATGGAAATGTTATATCAGATCCAGAAATGACAAAGATAACAAAAAGGCTTTTTTCAGCTATTAAGGAGAGAAATGATGAGTTGATCAGTGAGTATTCTGCTGAATTGCAGGCAAAATGGAAAGCTCTAAATGCTTCAAGTAATATCGATATGAATGAGGAAGAAATAGTTGATTTTTCTGCTAAAACAAATGATGCTTTGGAATTCGTAATGAATGTCTTATCACAAAAGAGACAGGTAAATGAGATGGCAGATGGTATGAGACCAGAATTGTTTTATGGATTCGTCAGAGAGTTAGCGGCTGGTTGCTATCGCGCAGATAAGTAAATCTTTTATATTTTACACCTTTTCTTATTTGCCAAATGAAAATAGTTGGTTACATTGTCTTTTGAACATATGATTATACATTATTTTAAAATTACAATATAGTCTAAAACACACTTCCCCAATATGAAAAATGACTCCGAAAGAACTAAAAAATGATAAGGAGTATAAATTTCCTAATCGAAAAATAACTTGGACAATTTCAGGTAACTCTTTATTTCTTGAAGTTGAAATCGACTGGGTAAAATATATAAATTCTGGAATGACGTTACCACCAGAAGAATTAGGTAGAAGCATTAACTGGAATTTTCAACTTTCTGAAGATGCTATTTCTTCTTTATTTGTATGTAGCTGGGATCTTAGAAGAGTAAAAGATAAACTTAAACTTATTGATTCTATTAACGAAAAAATACAGTGCTTTGCGTTGGAAGTATAAATTTGAATTTTGTTTAAGAAGAAATTTTTTAGATGTAAAGAAATGGCACAAGTCATAGTTGCTATGAATGAAAAAGGAGGAATAGGCTACAAAAATCAAATCCCTTGGAATTGCAAACAAGATCTTGCTCTTTTTAAAATAAAAACGATGGGTAAAACCATAGTAGTTGGTAGAAAGACAGCTGCTCATTTACCAAATCTACCTGGTAGAAAAATTATTTGCCTTACGCGTGAAAAAGATTTATGCACGTCTGTCTGGCGTAATAATGTTATGATTACTAACAAACTAGAGAACATAGATTTATGTTCAGAAGATATAATGATAGCTGGGGGTAGTGAGATATACCAGACCGTGTTTTCGAAAGATTCTTTGGTAAAGAAAGTTCATATGTCTCTTATAAAAGGAGAACACTTGTGTGATTCATATTTTCAATTAGAGTGGTTGAAAAATTTTGTTATAGTTGAGGAAACAGCGTTCGCAGAATTTACACATTATATTCTTGTACGGACAGAACAAGGAGGAGAACATCAATATTTGGATTTATTGAGAAAAATTATGATGAACGGAGAGAATAAGCTTGGACGTAATGGTCAAACAATTTCTGTATTCAAGAGTGATATGACTTTTGATTTACGTAAAGGTTTTCCACTTCTTACAACAAAGAAAATGTTTATACGCGGAATTGTAGAAGAATTTCTATTTTTCATAAGAGGAGATACTGATTCTTCTAAACTTTCTGAAAAGAATGTACGAATATGGGAAGGAAATACAACAAAAGAATTTATTTCGGCAAAAGGTTTTGATTATGCAAAAGGTGTGATGGGTCCAATGTACGGATATCAATGGAGATTTTTTAATGCTCCTTACGAGTTGGATAAAGATGGAAGACCTATTCATACAAATGGAGGTGTTGATCAACTAGCGGAAGTTGTAGATCTAATTAAAAATGACCCTAATTCCCGAAGAATTTTGATGACTTCGTACAATCCAATACAAGCAAATCAAGGAGTTTTGTATCCATGTCATTCAATAACGATTCAGTTCTATGTAGAGGGTGATTTTCTCGATATGTTTTGTTACAATAGATCTCAAGACGCTTTTCTTGGTGTACCGTTTAATATTGCATCTTCTTCTCTCTTACTGATAGTTGTATCTAAACTTACATCTAAAATTCCTAGATTCTTTTATATGACGATGGGCGACACTCATATTTATTCTAATCACATTGAACAAGTAAAAAAGCAAGTCAATCGTATACCATATTCTTTTCCGACAGTATATTTTCCTAATATAAAATCTTTGGAAGAGTTGAATTTATTATCAGCAAAAGATTTTATTCTCTCTGATTATAATTGTCATTCACAAATACAAGCAGAAATGGTAGCTTAATTTTTGTATTTATATTGAAATACAAAACTCTAATTTTTAAATATTACACTTAAGAACAAAACTATGAACAAAAACAGTACACATGCCCCACCTATTATTCCTATTAATTTCCAATCAATATTTTGGAAGGTTGTATTTACATCAAAATTTGACTTATCAGTACCTTTTGTCCAATTATGCTCTGAAAGTTCTCCTGGAATCACTGAAATTGTACCTCCCTGCCACGCACCTCCAGAAAACTCTGGTAAGTCAATACTACACCAATATTCTTTAGGTGTTGATAATGACATTGCAAACTTGCAGTATCCAGGTGAACCCCATGAGTTTCTCATTTCCCAAAATTCTATTCCATTCTCTTTACCCCATCCTGTCAAAACAACAGAGTGACCGTTTTGCCCAATAACGGATGATTGGCTAGGAATATAAATGTCTTTTTCTCTATCTGAGGTGGCCCACCAATCTTGAAAATCATCTGGTACCCAAAAAGTTGTGACTATTGGCCCATTCTTTTTGATATCTGATTTGATAGCACGAGTTGTCGCTTCAGCATCAACAGTTTTGTCATTATTTGCAATTACTATACATTTAGTACTATCATTTTCTATTGTAAATTTAACCTTTGAATCAGGATTACCACAACAATCAGAACAACAATCATCAGCTATGTCTTCAGGACAATTTGGTGCAACGAAAGCTTTAGGACCACTTGATATAGTATTAAAAGGCCAACAACTTTCTAACCCAACGCTATTACCTTCTTCCATCCATTTTCCAGCAGCATAAGTACTTCCACCACAAAGGCATTGTTGATTAGCTGCAAATGATCCATTTTCGCCTTCGCTTCCAATTTTACTACCTCCGCAACTTACCATCCACATAGCACTTGGATAAGGTGCCGCAATATTATGTTTTATGGCATATCTATCTCCTAATGCAGATACAAAAGCCATTGCCCAACAACACCCGCATTTTCCTTGATTTCTGCTTCCATCTTCTATTTTATTACCTCCTTGTTTTAACCAGCTCCATTCTAATGGAATATTTTCATTATTAAGAGCCGACAAAACATTTTGGGGTGTTGCCTCTATTACTGATTCTGGAATATTGCTTACAGATAAATTTATAAAAGGTCCTTTAAAATTAGAATGTAAATCAGCATAACGTAAACTACGACCACTCAAACAAGATCCTGGAGATGGTAAAATCTTTGAAGATTTCCTTTGTTTGCAAACTCCTAAATTAATATCTGTCATTTACCTTTTGCGATTATTTTTATAAATTATTGATATATAATTATCGTTTTAAAAATAAAATCTAATAAATAAAAGAATTTCATATGCATCATCAAGATTGGGAAAACATTGTGTTTAAGGGAAAAGAAGAATCTAAGACAGTACAAAAACAAAACCCGCCTGGTACTGCAAAATTTCGAGTGTTAGACAGTGAAGATCCTCCTCCACCAGAAACAATTAAGATTTGCATTGCACTATCCATACAACAAGCCAGACAAGCAAAGAAATTGACAAGAAAACAGCTTGCTCAAGGCTTAAATATTAAAGAGAGTATAATTACTGAATATGAAACTGGAAAAGCGATACCAAATAATCAAGTTCTTAGAAGCATCGGTAACATCTTAGGTGTAAAATTATTATAAAATTTTAAAAATATTTATCATGCGTATAATAAAAAAATGACACTTTCTGAAAGAGAATTCTATTGCGTTAAGTGCCGAAAAACTGTAACTTTACCTGCTTCTGATATTAAAGTGACTGTATATAAAAATGCAAGGTTTGCAGGTGGAAGCCCTGCGCTTGTCGGCGAGTGCAAATGTGAAACAAAGGTCACAAAATTTATTAAACACGATGACAAAGAAAGGTTGAAGAACAAATACGGAGAGAAAAAATCTGTTGCTAAGAAATCACCTAAGAAATCACCTAAGAAATCACCTAAGAAATCACCTAAGAAATCTGTCGATAAGAAATGTCTTGAAAAATGTATTAAGAAATGCACTAAATAAAATCGTAATACCAATGGATTAGTATTATGATTATAAAATTATGTTTACAAAACTTTTTCAATGCTTTTAACAAAAATTTGCTGGATGTTCCAAATTTATAAAGTATAATATACACAGAAAGAAATCGTTATTACAAAGCCTTCTCGCTAGGAACTATATCAAATATAACAATCTTTTAAATTAACTTTTTATATATATATTTATTCTATGATACATCCATTGTTTCACTTTCATCTCCAGAACTATTGTAATCTGACTCCATTTCATCACCAGAGCTAGATGACTCTTGTGAACTTTTTTTATTTATTTTACTTTTACCTTTTTTCGTGTCACGTTTACCTTTATCAATACGACCAATACTTGATTTTTTAATTCCTAATTTGTCAGGTTGTGATTTCTTATCTATTGTTTGTTTTACAGGAACAATATTACTTAACCAATTCACACCATCCATCTTAGAAAAAAACGGTTGTGGAAAATCCTGCATATCTATACAGTTTGCAGGTTTAAGATGATTTTCATATGTTTCATACACTCTTGTCGGATGTTCAGGTACCTTTGTCCAATCTTGCCCAACCCATTTTATTGGAATAAATTCAAGTTTATCAAGAAATCTTCTATAGTTATTAGAATGATTATAACCTGCATATATAATAATGTTATGTGGTTCATCAGGTTCATCCGTAGGTCTTTGTTTATTTGGAACTTGAGTATCAATATCGAACGTTTTGAATATACGTCCGAATAGATATCCATCAACTATTAGATAATTTATGTCTACTAGATATTCTGAAACCAATCCTAACAACTCGTTTAGTTCGGTATAATCTGCTGAACTGATATCATCTGTAAATTTATAAGCTACCACGAGATCAACGTTTTTAATCTCATATTTTTCTGTCATAGTTTTTATTCTTGATATCCAATACATTATTCCTCGTATAATAGATGGGTCAGTATTTATTAATTTCTCTTTAATAAACTGTTTAATTTTATTTTGAATACTTGATTTACCAACTTGTTTATTATAAATTTCATAATGATCAAACTCATCTTCAAAAAATTTGAAAATTTTTTCGTCATTATATTTCTCTATCTTTGAAAGATCTTGTAAAAGCTTTATTACCTGTTCCTGATTAAAAAACTCATTAAAAAGTTCAACTTTTTTATCAGGTAAATCTTTTAATTTAGTAGCAAAATTAATATATAATCTAGTAAAAGCAGATGAGTTATTAACTTTAATACCGTTCATTGTTCTAATATCAATATAATGCATTCTTCCTTTTTGACAATTATTTCCTTCTAAATCACGTGTAGATTTATCAATGCACTTTTTTATTTTTTCCCATATTTTATATAGACGGAGTTCTTTAATATGTTCAATAGGATCTTCATATGTAGATGTCTTATAATACCCATGACACTCATGATAAAAATCTATAAAAGCGTCTGAGTATGTAAATAACTGTGCAAGATAATCTTCTATAAGCATTCCAGTAATTCCATCACCATAATGATTACAATCCGTTGTAGAATTATGAGCCTCTCCAAATATGTATATTAATTTTTTATATACTTCACTCCAATGCAATGAAAGTGAGTATGGGCCAGCAATATATGGAGCTACTGGTTTAGCATTCACTTTATGATTAACAATTAAACTCTTTAAGACAGTCCTTTCTAAAGTACCACCTCGTGCTCGATTATCATCTGCACATTTTTCAGCTTCAATATATATTTGTTCTTTCAATGTTGAATCAAGTTTTGGATTATCAAGAATTGATGTATTATAATATGATAACAATGCGTTGCAAACTTCTTGACTCATTTATTAATTAATTAAAAATAAATAAAAAATAAATTACGTATCTTATATTTTTAATATGAAAAACAAATTAAAAATTCTCTCTGAAAGAATAAAAAAATTAGTTGTCTAGGTACAGTTTTCTATAAGATAAAAAGTATTTTGCTGTATGTACCAAAGAAATGATAACAGATCATCTTTCTCTATTCATATATTGAAAGTCTTTAAACTTATTTTGTTTTAAAAACGTAATTTTATATTTTTTGTAAATATTTATTACATATAAAATGTCTCCGTACGAATACTCAAAAGATGCTTTAATTGATTTGCCAATGGATAAATTGAAAAAGGTTGCGACTGAAATCAATAAGCAAGAGCTTGAAAGAATTAATAGAAAAGAGATAGAAAAAATAAATAAAATTTATTCTTATAAGGCAGGTCAAAGACTAGATCTAGTTAATATTATTTGGGAAAAATGGGGAGGTGATATCGGGTGGAAAAATTATAAAGATAATTTAAAAGTTCAAGAAATTACTCCAACTCCCGATTTAGAATATGGTAAAATGTTCGTTCAACCTGCAGAACAATCTTACACTCAACAACCTGATATACCAAAGATTGAAATTAAACAACCTGCAGAACAATCTTACACTAAACAACCTGATATACCAAAGATTGAAATTAAACAACCTGCAGAACAATCTTACACTCAACAACCTGATATACCAAAGATTGAAATTAAACAACCTGCAGAACAATCTTACACTCAACAACCTGATATACCAAAGATTGAAATTAAACAACCTGTCGAACAACCTGTCAAACAATCTTACACTCAACAACCTGATATACCAAAGATTGAAATTAAACAACCTGTCGAACAATACTATTCACTACCTTCTTCACCCGATAGTAAGTTACCAGTCGAACAATCTTACACTCGAAAACCTGATTTATCAAAGATTGAAATTAAACAACCTGCCGAACAATATGATTCACCACCGGATATTAAATTACCCAATATAGAACAATCTTACACTCAAAAACCTGATTTATCAAAGATTGAAATTAAACAACCTGTAGAACAATCTTATATACCACAAGATTCACCAGATAGTAAGTTACCTGTAGAACAATCTTATATACCACAAGATTCACCAGATAGTAAGTTACCTGTCGAACAATCTTATACACCACAAGATTCACCAGATAGTAAATTACCTGTCGAACAATCTTATACACCACAAGATTCACCAGATAGTAAGTTACCTGTCGAACAATCTTATACACCACAAGATTCACCAGATAGTAAATTACCTGTCGAACAATCTTATACACCACCTTATTCACCAGATAGTAAATTACCTATAGAACAATCTTATACACCACCTTATTCACCAGATAGTAAATTACCTGTCAAACAATCTTATACACCACCTTATTCACCAGATAGTAAATTACCTGTAGAACAATCTTATACACCACCTTATTCACCAGATAGTAAGTTACCTGTAGAACAATCTTATACACCACCTTATTCACCAGATAGTAAATTATCTCTAAAACAATCTTATACACAACCCATAGCAAGGTATCCTGATTTGGTAAACAGGCTTAATACACAAATAAGACACCCAATTAAAAAGAATTATAAAACAAACTTTGAGTTTACTGATAGAGACATCATGTCTGAATTTATAGTTGAGTTAAAAATATACACTCCAGGCGATCCAGAACTACCAAATTCGGACGACATTGGTGTTGATATGCTCTTACAATTTGTTAAAACAGATGAATTTTGTATAAAAGTGGCTAATTCACTTAAAGATATTTACACTGCAAAGCTAAAAAAATACATAAGTTTACAAGAAAAGACACTAGAAAATATTAAAAATGACAATTATCAAAAGGTTCAATTGCAAAAGACTTTGAATATACAAAAAGAAGAGTTAGACAGACTTTTTCCAATGATTATTATTAACACAGCTTTTCTAGAAAAATTAAAAGTGCTTGCGTCTATCGCACAGAAAAATTTAAACAAGTTTATTTCACCGACAAATCCAAATCTTATCAAATTCGTACGTGAAAAACTTATATTGTCAATTACTGATGAAGAGGACGGAATTGTATCTATTATTGGCGCAAGTAGAATACAAATTAGAAATCAACTCTGTAAAATGTTATATACTCTGAGCAAAGGATATTATCCGTTTATGGACGCTTTTCTTAATCTAGTTTTTACAGGACCATCGGGTGTTGGAAAAACAAAGCTTGCAAAGACTTACGCATTTGTTTTTGAAAACTCTGGAATCCTTTTGCGTGGAGATTTAATAATTGCTTCAGCAAAAGATATGGTAGGAGAATATGTTGGTCAATCTGCGATTAAATCAGCAGGTGTTCTTATGAAAGCATTGGAAGGAGTCATTTTGATAGAGGATGCTTATCAAATTATGCCGTGCAAAAACGGAAGACTTAATACCGAAGAAAAATCTTTTGGGCCAGAAGCAATCACAGAGATAGTTAATTTTTTGGACAAATATATGGGTATGACAATCATGATTGTTGCCGGATATCAAAAAGAGACTGAAAATTGCTTTTTTGGTGCAAATGAAGGATTAAATCGTCGTTTTCCAAATCGAGTTCGCGTTCCGTCCTATCCAACATCTGATTTGATAAATATTTTTATTAATGAAGTAAATTCAAAATTAGGAGTTAATATATTTAACGCTGATATTTCTAGATATATATACACATTAATTGTTAAACTTTCAGAAAAAGATCCAACTATTTTTGAAAATCAGGCAGGTGATATAATGAATTTATCAAGTATGTTCCTAAATTCATATTATGGAAGTGTAAAATCAAAGTGGGGAAACAGTATGAAAGATGATGTGTTAATTGTGAATAGTACGATAAATCAATTTTTGAGGAATAAAGGTTATTCTCTGCATATTAAATAAACTAAAAACGGTAAGTCTGAAATAACTTAACACATTTTCCTTCTTCACCATTTTGTCTACTACCGATTCGGTTTACTAGAGGATATAGTCTCTTAAAAGCATTTTGAATATTTATTCTGTGCGCCTCACCTAAAATTATTATATATTCATCTATACCTAATCCATCTTGTTTGAGTACCTTCCTGATTATAAAGTAATCAGCCACAAGTTTCCATGCATCGAATAAATTTTGTCTAATCTCTGTTAATTTATTACCTCTATAAAGTTTCTGTTCGATGGATTTAAATTCCATACATATTTCATCATAATATTTCTTCAAAAAATCGATAACGTGTTTAGAGTAAAAATGAGGATTGTTCATACTAAACTTTTCTGCCTCTTTTTGAAAAGGAAGAATAAAAGTTTTTCTGATCTTATCAGGTGATTTATAATTAAACCAACCATTTCCGTATAAATCGTCTTGTCCAGCTCGAGTTAAAAAAGCAGGTCTGTAGTCTAACGGCATTAATTGGGTTTGTTTACCAGCTTTTTTTATTTTTCTAAAAGTATTTTTTATCGATTCAGAGTTCATTCTTTCTGGTGCGTCTGGTCTGACCTTTTCATTACCACAATAATACTCTAAAATAACCCTACAATTTGGATTTCGTTTAACAGATTGTTCACAATATTCAGATATTGACAATGATGGCGCATTGCATTTAAATGATTTATCGTGTCTTTCTCCAATTAGAGTAACAAGTACATTACATCTTATTATATACTGGGAGAATGAGGCGGCGCTTTCTAGTCTATTATTAGTTTCCTCGAAACTAATATTCTTACCTGTTCTTTTTAATTCAAGTTTGCAAATATCTGACAAAGCCATTTTACAATAAGCAAAGACAATTTTTATATCATCTTTATTTATGATATAAAACAATGATGAAACTTTATAAATGACAGAATCAATTTCCAAACCAATCATTTGTTTTGATGTTGGTTATACTCCAGACTTTAATTCTAGTATGAAATCTGCTTATGGTGCGGAATTAGCATTGAAAAGTTTAGCAACAGCATTTTCTTTAACACATGAAGTTTACATATTTGGAGAATGCATCGCGGATGCATGTGTGAATGGAATCCATTATTGCAATTCATCTTATCTTAATCAGTTTATGACATTACACACAGTTGATGTGATGATAGTTAGCAGATATATCCATCATTTTATTCAATTTGATAATAAGATTAACAAGACATACTTATGGCTTCATGACATTTTAGCACACGGTGCATGGAAAGGTATGGTAATGCCAGACAATGGTAAGTATCTCTTGAAAAATATTATTCATAAAATTGATGGTGTTGTCGTCTTGACAGAGTGGCATAAGAATGTTGTATTACAACATTATAATTTTATTGATCCATCAAAGATTTTTGTAATTGGTAACGCTATAGAAGTATCTAGATATGATAATAAACAAATTGAACGTGTTAAAAATCGTTTTATTTATACATCAAACCCAACTCGTGGGTTAGAACAATTAGTAAATAATTTTAATTCTATAAAAGAAGAAATTCCAGACGCTGAATTGTGGGTATATAGAGGTGAGGAAGATTTTGGTTCGGAACATAAGGATTTACTTGAGTTAATTAAAACAACTGATTATATTAAATTTATGGGTCGTGTAGAGAATAATTCACTTGCAGAACATCAATTAGCTTCTGATTTTTGGTATTACCCAACAGCTTGGCCAGAGACATATTGTATTAGCGCTCTTGAAGCAATGGCAGCTGGTTGTATTTGTATTGCATCCGATCTTGCGGCTCTAAAAGATACTGTAGGTGACAGAGGTGTATTATTAAGTGGTGGTATTCATTCAGAAGAATATTTTAAAGAAGCAAAAGAAAAAATTATTGAAATTTCTCAAGACAGTGAATTGAAAGAAAAAATTCGTGCTAAGTGCATTGAATGGGCAATGAAACAATCTTGGTCTGAAAGAGTAAAAGAATGGTTAAATATGTTTGGATATGTACAACCAGAGCAAATTGAAAACATAGAACTAGACTCTTTATGCTTATCTGAAACAAATAATTTCTATGATGGTTGTTCTATTAATGTTATTAATTTAGAAAGGAGAAATGATCGGTGGGATGCATTCATTCAACATGCATCCAAAATTGGTTTGAAAAATTATTCGCGATTTAACGCAACTGATGGAAAAACAATAGTTCTAAAAAATATTAATTCTGTATTTCATATTCAAGAGGGGTTTGTAGGTAAACGTTGGACAGGTCTAACACATAACTATTGGGCTGGTACATTAGGTGCTGCTACTAGTCATCTTCGAGCTTGGCAAGAAGCTTCAAACGGTTACAAAGATTTTATTGTTCTAGAAGATGATATTGATTTACATACTGATTTTGTAAAAAAATGGAACGATATTTATGCGCTTATCAAAGATGATTCAAAATGGGATCTTTTATATTTTGGTTTTAATGATGATGAGCACGGAGAATCTCTTTACGGTGATTCATTTGTTTGTGAAGGTGTAATGCAATTTTCTAACGTTATGCGATTTTATGGGGGAGGTGCATATGGGTATGTCTTGCGACCAAAAGGAGCTCTCAAATTACTAAGATTAGTAGGTCAGTTTGGTGTTAAACAACCAATAGACCATTTCATGATAGATCATTTTGATAGTTTATGTGTGTATAAAACAGTTCCTCATTTAGTAAAAGCTAAAATTTATGGAATTAATGGTACTGATACAGATATTCAAAACTGTAGGATGGTAGTACCTCATTAATAATCTAAAGTATAAGATGTTAAATTAAAATGGGTCAAGCTCTTGGAAAAAAACAAGTTAATGAAATGATTGATATCAAAAAAGACTATACTTGGAGTAATATGTCTACACTTACTAAACAACAAATGTGCATTTAAAAGATTCATTTTTTTCCTTGTTTAATATAAAATGAATATTTATTACGTAATTGCCAAAAATGGCCAAAAGTATTACTATAAAGACAATAAAAGGATAACTGAATTAGAAGGGAAATATCTAGGTGCTAAAAAAATGACAAGTAGTCCTAAGAATTCACGTAGTCCTAAGAAAACGAGTCCTAGCCCTGGGAGAAAGAAGAAGCCTGAAAGTGAGCTAGTCCCATGCAAACTACATCAATATCGAGATC
>Ga0214919_10009149_pt1 | contig 12812 bp, 14 predicted proteins | sample LL1503_MetaG_FD_177994 | JGI IMG/M metagenome (GOLD analysis project Ga0214919, IMG submission 177994) | Freshwater microbial communities from Lake Lanier, Atlanta, Georgia, United States - LL-1503 | ecosystem: Environmental > Aquatic > Freshwater > Lake | place: USA: Georgia | collected...
GGTTTGACCAGCACCAGGTTCCATTTGTAAAGCGCCCGGACCAGGGCAAGATGAAGGACGTAGCCTTCATCAAAGACCCCGACGGCTATTGGATTGAGATCGTCGAGCCCGGCCGCCTCAAGAACCTGGGACGCTAAAGCTATGCTGTTTTCTAACCAGCCTATCGAGGCGCGCTGGCTTCGGGTAGCCGCATTGGCGGCTTTGTCGGCCTGGGGTCAAACGGCCCAGGCCAGTGAGGCCTTGGCGCAAAAGAATAATTGTCTAGGCTGCCACGCGGTGGCTGCGAAGTTGGTCGGCCCCGCTTACAAAGACGTGGCTGCCAAGTATGCAGGGCAGGCGGATGCACAAGCCCGTGTTATGGAAAGCATACGTAACGGAAGCGCAGGCAAATGGGGCGAAATGCCCATGCCACCCCACCCGAAAATTTCGGATGCAGAGCTCAAGAAACTGGCTTCTTGGGTGCTAAGCGCCAAATAATTCTTCCTATGCAGTATTTGCACACCATGGTGCGGGTTAGCGACCTTCAGGCATCCTTGAATTTCTACCGCGACGCGCTGGGCCTGGAGGTCTTGCGGGTGCAAGAGGTGCCGCAGGGACGCTTTACGCTCGCATTTTTGGCGGCGCCCGGTAATTCGCAGGCTCAGGTGGAGTTGACCTATAACTGGGACCCAGAGGAATATGGCACGGGCCGTAACTTCGGGCATCTGGCCTATGCGGTGGACGATATTTATGTCACTTGCGAACGCCTGCAGTCCCATGGCGTGCAAATCGTACGTCCTCCGCGCGACGGCTATATGGCCTTTGTCCGTTCACCAGACGGTATTTCCATAGAACTGTTGCAGCGCGGGGCGCCCCTGGCTCCCAAGCATCCTTGGGTCTCCATGCCCAATATCGGAAAATGGTGAACGTCATACTCTCCGAATCTGCCTCTTGGCCTGCGCATCAGCCTGTCGTTTATCTGCCAGGCTCGCTGCCTATGGGCGGGGTCGTACCTATGACACCGGTTTACGCATTTGCCCAGGAGGCGGTAGCTTTGCGTCTGCAAGCGCAGCCTGGTTTGCGGCCGGTTAGGCGCGACATAGCCTTAGGCGGTTTGTTGGCCTTTGTGATTGACCAAGTGCTCACCCCCGACGAGGCCGATGCCATGGTGGTAGCCACCGAACGTTTGGGCTACCGTGACGCAGCGCCGGGCATCGTAACGCCGCCAGGTATGCGTATGAACAAGTCCGTGCATTGGCTGGCCGACAACAGTTTTATGGAGCCCCTAGCCCAACGCCTCGCGCCCTTGTTGCCCACCGAAATCGATGGCAACCCCTTGTTCGGTCAATTGAGCCAACGCGTCAATATGTACCGCTACGACGCCAACGATGTATTTAACCGCCATACCGACGGCGACTGGCCCGGTTATGGACTGAGTCCAGAGCGCGACCAAATGGTGCAGTGGCCAGACAGCCTGCGCTCCTGCCTGACGATGCTGCTCTACCTCAATGGCCCACGCGACGGTGTGCAAGGCGGCGATACCCGGCTTTTTAGGCCCGACGGTAGCTATGTGGACGTGTCCCCGGTCAAAGGCTCAGCCTTGTTTTTCCGCCACGGCTTTGGTCCGGGCTCGGTACTGCACGAGGGACGCCAGGTTTCTGGCGCAGTCTCTAAGTATGTGGCGCGGATCAATGTGATGTACGGGCGCTAATCGGGATCAATCCGTGTTGGGACCATTCGTGTTCATACGCCGGGATCGAGGTAGCGCAGGTCAAGCCACCCAGTTGTTTGAAGCGCAATCGGGTTCTGCGGTTGGTAGCAAAATGCGGGCTTGGAGCGCCGTCCGGCATGCACAAAACCATTGCCCTTTTCATACACCACCCCACTTGTTCGACCGATTCGGTCAACGGAGTGATCGCCGCCCTATCCCCGCTGGCTCGCATCAAGCTGTTTACCCGTCAAAAGGTACATGAAGGATTTTTTGACGATGTAGATTTGGTGGCGTTTCCCGGAGGCGATGGTGAGGCCACCTTATTTCGCAGTCTTCTCAAGCCCAATTTGTCGGACGTGCGGACCTTTATGCAGCGTGGTGGCAAATACCTAGGTATTTGCATGGGCGCGTATTGGGCCGACGCCTATTATTTTGATTTGCTAAAGAGCACACGGTGTGTGCAATACATCAAACGACCACAAGCGGACATACGCGCGTCCTATGGCACAACTGCGCCTGTCCAATGGCGCGGGCAATCCCAGCGGATGTATTTTTATGACGGCCCCACCTTCGTCAACGGGCAGTTTCAAACCGTAGCGACCTATGCCAATGGTGATCCTATGGCCATGGTGCAAGGCTCGGTTGGCTTGGTGGGTTGCCATTTAGAGAGCGAGGCGCATTGGTACACCAAAAAGTACATGCAGCCCCAATGGCACGCTAACCAGCACCATGTTTTGTTGGCGCAATTTGTAGCGGACTATTTACTGCAGTCTCGCCAGATGCCTTTGTTTTAGGCGCGGTGCAAGCTGGATAGGCGCCATGCACTTCTTGATTTGTGTCAAATTGCGCGCACAAGCAGTGCCAAGCTGGCTTTGAAAAATCGCAGTTAGGTCAGAGCCAAGAAGTTCCCGCTACCGAAGGGTGGCGTGTGGTGGTAATTATGAATTTACATCAGCAAGCGACGTTTGCTGACGTTCAGTTAGCCCCAGCTTAGCCCTGGGGTTTTTTGGTTTTTCGGTTTTCAAATAGGCCCAAGCTAGTGCAACTTCACTTGCCCTGCTCTTTGATGTCCTCGACTTCAATCATCACTTCATTGCGCCTGAACATGGGCAGGGTCCATGGCGGATCGTAGCGAGCCAGTTGCGCTTGACTTAGCACTTTCAAATTCTTCTGTCCAATCCACACGTTGAGCTCATCTGTCTTGGCTTGAACACGTGTTTGGGTGTTAAAGCCGGTAAAACTGCTCACCGCAAAAAGCTTCCCAGGAATCTCCCGCAGTTTCACATCCGGGTTTTTCGGTTTTGGAATGGTGCTCATGCTGTACTGCGAAGGCATAACGAAATGAACCCGCCATTGCTTAGACGCTCCCATGTTCTCGGCAGGCATGAGCGCGACCGGCGCCGTCATTGCAATTTTTTGGGATTGCGGCTCCATGGTGACTGGTGCGGTCATGGCGATTTTGGCAGAGCTTGCGCCTGTCTGCACCTGGTTATTGCCGAAGATGTAGTCGGCGATCCTTCTAAATCCGGTGCTCCCGGCATCATCCATGTCGCCATCCACCAAAGTTTCTGCGACCAGCATGGGAGCGTATTGCCGCAGCTCAAAATTGCCGGACTTGACTATTACTTTAAAGCTGGGTTCTTCAATGGCCATAGCAAGGGGTGATACGAAAAAAAGAGCAATGGTTAGAGCAATTCGATAGCCGAAAACGGCATCTTCCCTGCATTGCGAAAGTAAAGGTTGGTGCATAGAGTGCCGTTTACATGTAGTTTCATTTTTGCAAGCTAGGTCTAATTAAAATAAATCGAATGTAGACCCGGCAGCATATTTCGTTCCTTGAATTTGCAAGTTTCAATCGCGGTATTGACATCATACTTGCCTAGTGATTTAGGGTTCTTAAGTCACCCCTGAGAATTCCTCAGCGACCTTAGACTCTCAAGATAGTTTGCTTAGACCTGCCATTGACGAACCCATACCAAGCTAAACCTTGACATAAATCGGTCATTTATTTCTATTATCATGGAACTATGGAAAGCCAATACGTTATCAATGCCTTAGCTGCACTGGCCCAGGCTAGTCGCCTTCGAATTTTTAGAGCCCTCGTTGTCAAGGGCAATGAAGGGCTGACCCCAGCACGGCTGGCTGAGATGATGGGCATGCCTGCCAATACGCTTTCATTTCACCTCAAGCAGCTCATGCATGCCGACCTAATTTCCCAGGAGCGCAACGGGCGCAACTTGATATATCGGGCGCAATATGACCGGATGAATGCGGTCCTAGCCTATTTATCCGAAAACTGTTGCCAAGGGCAGGCCTGCGAAGTTGTCCCTGAAGCCGCTTGTCAAACCTGTTAACCATTAATGAATCCACTATGACCGATTCGAAACCCTTGAACGTGCTTTTTCTTTGCACCCACAACTCTGCCAGAAGTATCCTGGCGGAGGCCACACTCAATCACCTAAGCAAGGGCAAATTCAAAGCCTATTCGGCAGGCAGCAGTCCCCGAGAAAATCAGGCGCCAAACCCTATGGCATTGCAGACACTGGAAAAGGCTGGCATCTCCACAGAGGGTTTAAGCAGCAAGAGTTGGGATATTTTTGCATTGCCGGATGCCCCCCACATGGATTTGGTGATTACCGTCTGTGACAACGCAGCTGGCGAGGTTTGCCCTTATTGGCCAGGGCAGCCGGCCACAGCCCACTGGGGATATGCCGATCCGTCGGAAGCAGTCGGTAGCGACGAAGTGAAATTGGAAGCCTTTATGCAAACACTGATTCAAATGAAGAGGCGTCTAGATTTGTTCACCAGCCTACCGCTGGCTAGTCTTCACAAACTCGCTTTGGAAAACTCGGCCCGCGAATTGGCAAAGAAGTGAAGCACTTGCGAAAATATGCTGCTGAGTTGCTAGGTACCGCAGCGCTTTTATGCGCAGTGATCGGCTCAGGCATCATGGCCGAAAACCTCTCAGGTGGGAACAACGGGGTCGCACTGATTGCCAACACCTTAGCGACGGTGTTTGCACTGTATGTACTGATCGAAGCCTTCGGTCCCTTAAGCGGCGCCCACTTCAATCCTGCGGTATCCCTGGTTATGGCCTACCGCAAGGACCTGCCCCGTACCTTGCTGTTTGGCTATATCGTAGCCCAATTGCTGGGAGCTGCACTAGGCGCCTGGCTTGCGCATGCCATGTTTAATTTGGAGATTTTGCAATGGTCTACCAAGGTCCGTAGCGGAAACAGCCAATACCTAGCGGAGGCAGTGGCCACGGCGGGACTCGTTTTTGTGATTTTGCGCTCTGGCGCGGGTAAAGCATCTACCATGGTTGCCAGCTATATCGGTGCCGCCTACTGGTTTACTGCAAGCACGTCTTTCGCCAACCCTGCAGCGGTTTTTGGTCGCATGATGAGTAATACTTTTGCGGGCATTCATCCAAGCAATGCGCTTCAATTTGCGGCTGCTGAGCTCATAGGTGCTTTTGTCGGAATGGCGCTCTATGAGGTTCTGCGTCCCAAGTCCGAGCACAACCATCCTCCTCGTTAGCGAATCATGCCGTGTCATCACCCAACGCGCGTAAGTGAATGCAACAGTCAGGCGCTGCTCCGCAACTTTGGCCGTCAAAAAAAATAAAGCAGCATTGTGATCAGTGCCCCAAAAACGTCTGGACAAAAGCGACAGTCGCCGCAGGGTCTTCCTCATGACCCACATGCCCTAGCTTTTCAAAAATAATCAGTTGGCTACCAGCGATATCACGGTGAAACTTTTCAGCGTTGTCTGGTGGAATAAGACGATCGAGGCCGCCCCAGATGATCAAGGTGGGCACCTTTATCCGTTTGATCGCTGATTCATTTTGGCCTGGTTTGTTTTGGGCGAAACGTTCGGTGATTGCTTTTCTATTGCCCGCACGTAAGGCTAGTTCGTAATAGCGATCAATCAATTCGGGTGTGACCTTAGACGGGTCGGCATAGACATTTCGAACGCTGGATTCAATCACGCCGCGCGGCAAGACGCTACTCAATAGACTGCTCAACAGGGGAATTTGTGCAAGTTTGAAGGCGATAGGCACTGATGCGGCGGTGGTGGCATAACCCGACGCATCTACCAAAATCAGCTTCGAAACTTTGTCCGGGTAGGCAACAGCGGTTTGCCAGCTGACATCGCCACCAAAGGAATTGCCTGCCAAAACCGCACGCTTTATTTGCAACGCGTCCATCAATGAATGCATGAAATGCGTGTAGGCAGGCATTTGGTAGTTACCGTCCTTGGTGGGTCCTGTGAGGCCAAAGCCTGGTAAATCCACGCGGATCACCCGATGTTGTGTCTTGAGCGCCTCGGTCCAAGCATCCCAGGTGTGCAAACTCGCGCCCGTGCCGTGTAAAAGAATAATGGGTTCAGGGTCGTCCCGTGGTCCTTCGTCGCGCAAATGAACGCGCATGCCATCGATGTCAATAAACTGGGAGGGCTGCGGCGCCCAGCGAGCCGTCAGTTCCCCTACAGGCCGATCCGGCGCCCACACCGCTACCAAGCCTGCTGCCGCAGCGAGGCTTATGAGAATTAGCAAATTTCGGATATTTTTTAGCATAGGTGTCGCTCAGTGTTGATGCGCCAGATTGAAGCCGCCCCGACACAGCAATTGATCTGCGGCTGCACAGGCGAGGTTCGGAGTTTTAGTAATCTTGTAAATTCAAGGGCTGCTACCTCGGGTCCACCGGACTGACAAACGCAGCGATCACTGAATCACCCGCGGTCTAAGGATTACGCACATGGTTAGTTGGGATGAACTCATCGGCAATTACGCGGCGTATTTTTAGCTTGTTTAAGGGGCGATCCCCGTTTGCTACCCCAGCATTTTGCTCAAGCCAAAAACTTTTGCTGCAAGCATAGCAGCGATCTCTCGGCGAGGCATAAGGTCGCTGATGAGCGCAGCCTAGATTAATTCTCTGCCAGGATACCCGCAGAAAGTGTGCGGGCTGAATAACTTGAAAACTGGAGATTTGATAAGAACTGGCGCCGCCCGAAATCGGTGGCCACGGTGGCGTAGGGGGCGAATTCAATAGCTTCCCACTCCTTGGATAAAGCTTGGCTAAGTGAGGGGCCAAATTTAGCCGAGGCGCTCGCCATGATGTCGGCTTCGTTGAGGAGCACCGTGGCCCAGTCGGTGTTCCATTGAAAAGGTAGTCCGGCCACGCGCGCATGGTTTTCCCGCACCAAACTGAAGTCTGAGCGCAGAATGATGGTATAGACGCGCTCTATCCAAACCTCGCTCAAATTCATAGAGGTCATTAAGGGCAGCAAAGCGTTGACCGATGCCGATTCAATGTCTGAGGTATGCCGATTGACGCGCCCGGTATGGTGAAAATCATGGGAGACCGCGATAAGTAGGAGCGCCGCCTGCCATGCCCTATCTGCTTGAGCCCCATGTTCCACCTCCAAGTGGCACTGCAGCGCAATGGAGGTCAATGAATCGGCGAAATGCAACCGGTTGTGATAGTGCGGCTCCGGAGTTTCAGTTCCACGGCCATTCTCTGATTCGATTTGACGAGCAACTGTCAATGCCAAATCAAGAAATAAACTTGCTTGCGAACCATCCGGTTTCGTAGGGATTTGCAAAAAGGAGGCGCAGTCTTGAACCACCTTGGGCAGGCCATGCCATTGGGCATCCCATGAATTTCTTAAACACCCATAGGATGTAAGCAGACAAGATGACCAGTTAGCGCCGGAGAGTTCAAGATAAGTCGCTGGCGGATTCATGATGGCAGGGAGCGCTTAGGGATTACGAAGCGTGTTGTGCACGCTTTGTTGCAAAAGCAAAGCTTCCAAAATAACGATTAACAGTGGCGAGTGGCTCAGCAATAATTCAGCAGCATCTGCAGCGGTAATGCGTCGGCAGTTCACATCCCCGTTTGCGCGTGCGCCCGCTGAACGCACGCCTCCTTGCAAGATAGCTGCTTCTCCGAAAGATTGGCCTGCAGATGCAGATGCAAACACCTTTGCTTGTGCATTGACCAAGTCAACTTTTCCGTTTTCTATGAAATAGAGGTGCTCGGCCAAATCACCGATAGAAAATATGGTCTCACCGTCAGAATAAGTTTGGGACTCGAATTCAGACATGATGAAAGTAGGCTCGACTTGGTGGCAACATGAAGATTAAGCCAATGTGCGATTGACGATGGTTTGCAAAATAGCCCTCATCTCTCTGGGCAGCGAGGCAATGATGGTGTCAACTTTGTGGAATGGGATCACTTTTGCTTGCACCGCAGTCGTGGTGACAACGCTAATTTTGCTAGGACGGTTGACAATTCCCTCAGCCAGACCCAGTACCGTACCGGGCCCAAAGCGATAGATCTGCTCGCCTTGGATACCAACCAAGCTACCACTGACTACCAGATACCCTTCTTCAACCAAACTGCCCGCTGCAATAATTTTTTTCTTCGATTCAAACAACACGGTCTTGAGCACGTTGGAGCTCAACAGGCTTAGGAATAGTCGCTGGTCGCTGGAAAGAGATTTTGACCGGATTAGATCGCGTGCCGCAGCGGAACGCGGATCATTGATACCTAAACTCTGAAGCTTTTCAATATCAATGGCAAAGCTGGAATTTACTTCAGACAATTAGTCACCTGTAAGTGTTGCAATGAGCATCCATCATAGACTTAAATTCATATGCATGCCGGATGAGGCTTGGTCTGGACAATTATTACATGCTGTCGCAATCTATCACCAATACCGAGGCATGAAAATAAAAAACCATAAGTATGGTTTAGTCAGTAAGATAAGGCAACTGCTTTTTTTGGTTCCCAAATAAATCCAAGGTAGTCTCAAAATTTAGGAGCCAAATGGATAAAGAAATAATTCGCGATTCAGATCAGGTTTCAAAGGAAGTGGTCACCGAGGTACGTCGCGAAGAGGCTGTTCTAAAAGCTGGCGCTTTGCAAAATGCAATTCTAAATAGTGCAAATTTCTCTAGCATTGCCACGGACGCTAAGGGTGTTATTCAAATTTTTAACGTCGGCGCGGAGCGAATGTTGGGATTCACTGCGGGCGAGGTGCTCAATAAAATAACGCCCGCTGAAATTTCTGATCCTCGAGAGGTGATCGCCCGTGCAAAGGCTTTGAGTCAAGAGCTCAAGACAACTATTGCGCCAGGTTTTGAAGCCTTGGTTTTCAAGGCATCAAGAGGGATTGAAGATATTTACGAGTTAACTTATATCCGAAAGGATGGAAGTCGTTTTCCAGCCGTGGTATCTGTCACAGCGTTACGCGATGCAGAGAATATTATCATTGGATACTTATTAATTGGTACTGATAATACTGCGCGCAAGCAAGTTGAAGCTGAGCAGAAGAAATTGGACCAACGCCTTCGGGATCAACAGTTTTACACACGTTCCCTCATTGAATCAAATATTGACGCATTGATAACTACCGATCCTTCGGGAATAATTACCGATGTTAATAAACAAATGGAGGCACTAACCGGATCCACGCGTGATGAGTTAATCGGCGCTCCATTTAAAGGTTATTTTACTGATCCAGATCGCGCTGAGGCTGGAATAAAACTAGTTTTAAGTGAAAAGAAAGTTACTGATTATGAGTTAACAGCGCGTGCAAGGGATGGGAAAAGAACAGATGTTTCCTATAACGCAACAACTTTTTATGACCGTGACAGAACTTTGCAAGGGGTTTTTGCTTCGGCTAGAGATGTAACGGAACGAAAACGATTTGAACAGGCTTTGCAAGAAACTAACGTCGAGTTAGAGAATGCAAAATTGAATGCAGAAAAAGCAAATAGAGCTAAGTCTGATTTTCTATCGGGAATGAGCCATGAGTTGCGTTCACCACTCAATGCAATATTAGGTTTTGCACAGCTTATTGAATCTGCTACCCCGCTTCCTACAAACTCCCAGAAAGAAAGCATAGAGCAAATCCTGCAGGCAGGATGGCATTTGCTCAATTTAATCAATGAAATCCTTGATCTTGCAGTCATTGAATCTGGCAAGGTATTTCTATCATTAGAGCCCGTGCCGTTGGATGACATTTTATATGAATGTCAAGCGATGATGGAGGCGCAGGCCTTACAGCATGGAATTCGGTTGACCTTCCCGCAATCGGATAAGCCACTTTTTGTTTGGGCTGACCAGACACGTTTGAAACAAATAATTATTAATCTTCTTTCAAATGCAATTAAATATAATAAGCCCAGGGGAACTGTGATTGTTACATGCACTGAACTTGATAATGATCGCATCCGCATTAGTTTCCGGGATACTGGCGATGGACTAGAGCCTGAAAAAATAAGTCAATTATTCCAACCTTTCAATCGCTTGGGACAGGAGGCGAAGGGTGTAGCGGGCACAGGTATTGGACTTGTCGTTACAAAACAGCTTACCGAATTAATGGATGGAACCTTAGGAGTTGAAAGCACCCTTGGAGTTGGCAGTGTTTTTTGGGTAGAGTTGCGTTCAACCGCAGCGCCAGCTGTAATTGTTAGAAAGACTGAGTTGGTAACTACACCGCCGCCTCAACCTAAAACTGGAAAAAGTCACCATACGCTTTTGTATATTGAAGATAACCCGGCAAACATGAAGCTTGTCGAACAACTCATCGCGCTTCGTGCAGATATTGTATTGTTTACCGCAATAAATGGCACGTTAGGTGTTGATCTTGCACGATCAATAAAACCGGATATCATATTAATGGATATTAATCTACCTGGTATCAGCGGTTTAGAGGCGCTACAAATTCTTAAAGAAGATCCATCGACAAGTAATATTCCGGTAGTGGCATTGAGCGCCAATGCTATGCTGAGAGATATAGAGTTAGGCATTCAAGCAGGGTTCTTCCAGTATCTAACAAAGCCTATCAAAGTTAAAGAATTCATGGGTACTTTAAATTTGGCGCTTGAGTTTGCTCAAGAGAATAAGTGATAAATAAATCAGACATTTTGAAGGCCAATCTACTCATCGTAGATGACCAAGCTGCGAACGTGCTGCTTTTGGAAAGAATACTTCGAACTGCCGGTTATACATCAATAACTTCCACCAATAATGCGCAGGAAGTTTATCAATTACATAAAGAAAATAACTATGATTTGATACTTTTGGATCTGCACATGCCCATTATGGATGGGTTTCAAGTCATGGAAAGTCTAAGGGAAATTGAAACAAGTGGATACTTGCCTGTACTTGTCATAACGGCACAACACGAAGAGAAGCTTCGCGCGTTGAAGTCTGGGGCCAGGGATTTTATTAGTAAGCCATTTAATCTCGCGGAAGTTTTGGTGCGTGTCCAAAATCTTCTCGAGGTTCGTTTTCTTAATTTGCAAACTAATAATTTATTCGAACAAGTCGTAGCCGAGCAAAAGGTGTCAGAGCGCTTGTTAAACAATGTTCTTCCAGAGGTAATCGTAAAACGTTTGAAGAATCAACCGGAATTTAGGGTAGATAATTTTTCAAAAGTAATTGCAGATACCTTTCCAGAAGTAACAGTCCTATTCGCAGACATCGTGGGATTTACCAAATTCACAGAAACTGTAAGCGCCAGAGTGTTGGTTGATGTTTTAAACGAAATTTTTACGAAGTTTGACAATATTACAGATCGTCGTGGGCTCGAAAAAATTAAAACTATTGGAGATTCTTATATGGCTGCAGCAGGTTTGCCGATCCCGATGCCTAATCACGCTGAGCAAGCGGCACATGCAGCATTTGACATGCTGGAAGTCATGGAAAAATTCAACAAAGAAAATGACTACAAGTTTGAAATCAGAGTGGGCATGAACAGCGGCTCCGTTGTGGCTGGTGTGATTGGCGTACGTAAATTTTTATATGATATTTGGGGTGATGTGGTGAACACCGCCAGTCGAATGGAGTCTCAAGGCGTTCCGGGAAAGATACAAATCACGGGTTCCACCCAGCTCAGACTTGGCGAGATTTTTGTTACCCAAAACATGGGATATAAAGATATTGTGGGTAAGGGTGCAATGAATACCTGGTTTCTGGTGAATCGCACCAGTAACTCCTGACACGCATAGGAGTTTTTGGATACTCTAGAAATCTTCCATCCAAGGCCTAAAGCTGGGCATTGCGGTGGGCAGTGGCATGGGCGGCAATGCTTTCCCGCGCTGTCGCATCGAGTCGTCCCAGGTTCTTAAGTTGCATGGCCATACGTGGGTTTTTCTTAAGACCGTCCTCGTGACGCATCAAAAAATCCCAATATAAGGTAGTGAACGGGCAGGCGCGCGGGCCTGTCGATTGGGCGGGATCGTACTTGCACCCTGCGCAGTGGTTGCTCATACGTTGGATGTATTTGCCGCTGGCAACATAAGGTTTACTGCCCATCAGTCCGCCGTCGCCAAACTGCCCCATGCCTAGGGTGTTGGGTAATTCCACCCACTCTACCGCGTCTACATAAACACTGAGATACCACATGTGTACCGCTTGCGGTTTGACGCCGAGCAATAGGGCATACAAGCCTGTGACCATCAGTCGTTGGATGTGGTGGGCATAGCCATGCTCCAGTGTTTGTGTAATCGCATCTTTCAGGCATGCCATATCGGTTTGTCCGGTCCAGTACCAGGCGGGGAGGGCTGCTTGTGCGTTTAACGCATTGCGTTCTAGGTACTCCGGCATATGCAGCCAATAGATGCCGCGCACATATTCGCGCCACCCCAGAATCTGGCGAACAAAGCCTTCCACAGCCGCCAGTGGCGCGTGGCCCTTGCTATAGGCATCAACGGCAGCCTGCACGACTTCGCGGGGGTTTAAGAGCTTGAGGTTGAGGGAGCTGCTCAGGTGTGAATGGTAAAGCCAGGCCTCACCCGCCCACATCGCATCTTCATACTGGCCGAAAAGCGGCAGGCGCTGCTCAATAAACGTCTCTAAGGCCATCAAAGCTTGGTAACGCGTCACAGGCCAGGCGAAGCTCTGCAAGTAGCCGGGGTGACTGGCAAAGCGTGTTTCGACGAGCGCCAAAACCTCTTGGGTGATGTTGTCCGGTACAAAGCGGCTTGGCGGTGGGACGTTTTGCGGGCCCGCTTTGCCAAAGGCTTCGCGGTTGTCCGCATCAAAATTCCACTGCCCACCCTCAGGGTCTTTGCCCTCCATCAAGATATCGTGTTTTCTGCGCAGTT
>Ga0214919_10009150_pt1 | contig 12811 bp, 4 predicted proteins | sample LL1503_MetaG_FD_177994 | JGI IMG/M metagenome (GOLD analysis project Ga0214919, IMG submission 177994) | Freshwater microbial communities from Lake Lanier, Atlanta, Georgia, United States - LL-1503 | ecosystem: Environmental > Aquatic > Freshwater > Lake | place: USA: Georgia | collected 2015-03-15
CTTCCTTGGCGAGGGCGTCAGGAATCGTGATGTGGACGGTGGTCATGGGGGCTGTGCCGAAACGCGGTGCGGTTCCTGCGATTCTAGGCGAGAAACCGGGCGGATGGCATCCACCGCCCCCGCAGTGGCCCCTGCCGCCCATGATCCAGCGGTCACCAGGTGGGAGTTCCTGAATACCGACCGTTGGATAATGGCCGGAAAGACACCTCGTGGTCGTCGCAACGTCGTGGTTCCGCTGCGCCGCACGCCGAAATATGAGGTGATGCTGCCCCTGCGGGCGCCAGGAAACGCCGCAGCGGCACCGGCGGCCAGGCCGGCCAGCACCTGCCGCTGCGTGGCACGCAGGCCGCCCGAAGCAGGCTGCTCGGTGGAACCGCCGCAGGAATCGGAAGCCCTGGCTTCGGCCTTCTTTATATTGGTCGTCATGACGTCGCTCCTGTCAGCCGCCCGGCAGCACTGCGTGTTATTCCTAATGCCTCAGAAACGATTTTTGTCACAAACGGCCGCCAGCGGGCCCGGGGGGCCAAAAATCCGCCGCGAAACCCGCCTATGGAATAGTTCCGGGCCGGCCCGCGAAATATCCCTCCGTATTCGGAGCAGCCCCAGGTGAGCCGGTCGATGCGGGTCGCCATCGACGACCTACGGCTCGACACTCTGACGGTGGTGTGCCCCGGCGATGTCCGGGCGACGTTAGCGTCGGGAATCGAAGTCGTCGGGATCGAGTCGTTGGCGGCTTCGCTCCGCGGAGAGGCGAGGGGCCTGCGGGGCGATTGACCTACTTGGACGCGTCCTTCGGCTCGAAGTAGCGGGCGAGAATCCGCGCCATGATCTGCTTGCCGCGGCTGTTGCCGTGGATCGCGTCGCGCGCGAAATGGTCGTAGGGCTTGTACGACTGGAGCATGTAGTCTTCCCACGCCTTGCGGATGTCGAAAAACTCCGCCCGCTCCTCGCGGCACATCCGCCGCATCCGGGGCGAAAACTGCTCCATGTCGTCGAGGGCCACCGCCGCCGGCTTTTGCGCGAAATACGCCGGCTCATAAACCTCGCGCGGCGCGAACGCCCCGCTCATCACGAGGATCTCGCAGTTCGAGCCCTGCCGGATCTGGCGGATCACGCTGCGGATCGCCTCGACGTCGAAGCCGTGGCTGATGCCCGCGATCATCACGAGGTCGGGCTTGTAGTCGAGCACGTAGGGCTTCACGCGGCCCTCGTCTTTGTAATACCAGCAGCCGGTGCCGCCTCGCACACTCGTCACGATCTCGATCTTCGCCTTGGGATAGATGCGGGCGAGGAGCGTCTCGTAGAGCGAGTTCGACGTGTCATTGCAGATGCTGTCGCCGAGCATCACGACCCGCAGCGGACCGCCGGTGGTGAACCGCTCCATCGTTCGCGGAAGAAACTGCCAGCGGTCGGCCGCGGGTTCGAACTGGACGACCGGGCATTGCGCGGCGAGCCCCGCGGCCCAGGCGGCCGCGTCGTCGGCAGTGATCTTTTCGACCCGCAGGTTTTTCACCGATAGCGGCCCGGCGTTGGCCTGTAGCCGGATCCGCGCCTTGCGGGCGTCGGCATGGCCGCGGAAGCAGAGCGCATACGGCCGCCAGTCGGTGGAGGTGTCGATGCTGTCGTGGTCGTCGGCCACGATCTCCTTGCCTTCTTGATCGAAAAACACCGCCGCACAGAGCGGCTTCTCCGCCGCCTGGGCGAGGAACCGGAGCCGGTAGAAGGCGAAGGGCTCGACAGGGAAGGACTTGCTCATGAGCTGCCCCTTGCGGATGCGGATGCCGTGCTCGTCGGGATCGCCCGCCTGCCGGATCGTGTCGCCTTCAAAGGGCACCGGCGCCTTCGAGGGCTCCCAGCCCTCGGCCGCCGGCGCGAGGCGGAAATCGGAGGCCAGGACCGGCGGAAATTCATCGATCCGGATGTTGCGGTAGCGGATCGTCCCCACCATCTTGCCGTGGATCTGCAGGGCGATCACGCCCTCCTGCGGGATCGAGGAGTCGGTCTCGGTGTAGTCAACCGTCTCGACGCCGTTGATCGAGAGCCGGATCCGCCGCCCCTCGCAGCGGATCACGTATACGTTCCAGCCGTCCTTCGCCTTGGCGACCGCCTGCGCCACGGCCTCCTTCGACGCCGTCGCGAGGATCGCGTTGCGGCGGCTCTCGTCGTAGAGGCAGCCTTCGTAGGCCGGGCCGATGTCGGCCTGGTAGCCGATCACTTCGTGGTGGTTCGGGATGCGGACGCTGCGAATCTGGATGCCGGCATTGCAGTCCTGCACGCAGTCGAGCTTGTATTCGAGCCGCAGTTCGAAATCGCCGAACGTGCGGTTGGTGGCGAGGAATTCATTCTGCGGTGCGGGGGCCGTGGGGCTGCCCGCGACGATCGCGCCATCTTCGATCCGCCAGGTGTTTTTCGTGTCGCCATTCCAGCCTGCGAAGCTCGTGCCGTCGAAGAGCCACTGCACCGGCGCGGCCGGCGGCTGGTCGGCCGACGCCCACGGGCAGGCGAGGAAGACGATCGCTGCCGACAGGAGCGGCCGGAGGGCAGGGCGACGGGCGGATGACAAACGCATGCGTGCGGTCCTTGAGGTTCAGTCTGTGGTTCGTGAGGTTCAATCTGTGGTTCGGCTTGCAAACGCGGTTTCTGCGCACGGGGATTATGTCGCGGGCGGGGAAATTGTCACGCGGGCCGCACACGCGAAGCCCCCCGGCGGAAGCCGGTGGAATCACGCGACGCGATCATCAGCGGGGCGGTTGGGCAACGGGCCGGTGCGGGGGCGTGGCGGCACAGAGACCGCTCGTTGCTTCATCGATCTTGAAGCGGTGAACCGTAAAACTCGACTTCGGCCAGACCGAGATTCCCGTGTCCCCCATGGGGTTTGGCAAACCGGATCTGCACGTAGCGGGCGTGACGGCCAACTGGCAGCAGGTCGCCGGCGTCGGGCTTGTCGCCGGGCGGCTCATGCAATTTGAATTCACCCAGGTCGGTCCACGGCCCGTCTGCCGTGTCGCCGATGGCGACGCGAACCTGTTGGGCCGCGGCCCGCACGTTCGGGCCATGCCCCCAGCCAGTACCGTGGGCGCTGCGTGTGTTGAGGTTCCACACCCGCATCTCGGCCAGATTGCAGACGGCACCAAGATCGAATGTCAGCGCGGTCTTGTCCGGATCCGACCAGTCGGCGTACCAGGCGTTCTTGATGTCGGTGTCATGCACCGGAGGGGTGACGCTCCGATCCAGCCCGCTTTGGTTGGTCAGGTTGGTGAGGATGTCCTGCCGCAAACCAAGCCAGTCTGCGGGATACCCCTTCATCAGCTCGCCGGCCACCGTCACGCCGGCCACGGTCAATCGCTTCGCCCGCGGATCGCTGATCCGCAGGGTCGCGGCGCCGCTGGAGCCATCCAGCAGGTACTGCGTGGAGACGACCGGCGCCGCCACCAGTTCGCGGGTCTGCGCAAGTTCCTTCACCTCGAGCGACCGCACCGGCAGGCGCACTGCGGTCTTGCCGGCGGGGATCGTGACGCTCGCCGGCAACTCCTGGTAGTCGCGGCCGGCCACCGCCGTGCCCTGCCACGCGAGCGTCACCGGCAGCGGCGTTGGGGCCGCGGCGTCCCGGCTAATGATCCATTCGGCCTTTTTGCCGTTACGCGAGACCGCCGGCATCGACGGACGCACGGTCACCACCGGCAAGGCGGGAGCCGGCTCGGGGTAGAGCGCCGTCGCCGGGATGTGCTCGATCGGCTGGCTCAGGCTTTCCCAGTTGAGGTGGCACTGCCCGTCGGCCGGCCCTGTCCACTCCACCTTCATCGCATAGCGCTCGCCGGCCCTCAATCGCACCGGCTCGGCGAACGCTTTATGAAACGCGCCATCCTTGCTGCTCGCATCCAGCAGCAGCTTGCCGCCCAGCCAGAGCCGCACGTTGCCTTTGGCATAGACCGACAGGGTGTAGTCTTCGCTGAACTTAGGCTCCAGCATTCCCGTCCAGCGTGCGGCGGCCACGGCCGGTTTTCCTTCGGCAGCCGGCCAGGCGAATCCTTTCCGCGCCGGCTCGAACCAGAGCCGCGGGGCGGTCTGACTCAAGGCCGGTTCAACGGCGAAATCCGCCGCGCTGAAATACTCGCTCGACAGGCCTTCGCCCTTGGCGACGGCATGAGGAGCGTTTCCATCGAGCTGAACCTTGCCCTGCTGCCGCTTGATCCGGTCCCAGCCCCTGACGCGATAGACCGGCACGTTGTTCCAGCCGGCCCCGAAATAGACCGCGTCGCCGCCCGGAAGCTCGGCAAGCGAGCCCCCGACGATCATGTCGTATTGGAACGAGCCGAGGTTGTCGAACGCATCGCCCTTCCAGTCGACATCTCTAAACCAAGCGTAGGCCCGGGCCGGCAGGCCGTCATCGGCGCGGCGATCCAGCAGGCCGCCGATATACAGGCCGTCGTCGCTCCAGAACTCGCACGGGCTGACGATCTTGTCGCACACACCGATGGCGCCCTTCACGCGTCCGGCCAGATAGACGGGGTGGTGCAGCTCGCCGGGTTTCTGCGGCTTGCGGGAGGCATGCGGGCCGACCCGCCAGAGCAGCGTGCCATCCTTGTCCCATTTGCAGATGGCGCTGCGATCCACCAGATTCGCAGGCCACTGCCAACCGTGGCCGGGACTATACGTATCCTGACCAGTAAACCCGTCGCCACCGCCTTGAGAGAGCGTAAACATCGCCCCGTCCGGTGCGCACAACAGCGACAACGTGTTGGCGAACGGCGTGGTGGCGCCCTCCACTGACTTGCTCCAATCCCATACCGGCGCGCCGGTCGAAGTCCGCCCCTGCGCGGGGAACCGCACCCAAGCAGGCTGATTTTGGCCGTGATAACCGCGGCCCTGATAGATGTTCAACGCGTCGTCGAGGAACAGGCACGGCGAACTGGAACCTCCAAACCCGTGGCCGTCGCTGGGCATGAGCCGCAGCTCATCGCCCTGGATCTTGAAATCGCCGTTGGCGTCGGCCCAGCCAAACCCGCGCAGAAGCCGGTTCGCCTGGTTGGTTGGGATTTTGTCCGAGAACCTCCGGGCGGCATCCTGCCAGACCGCCGGGAGCTGCTCAAACGGCTTGAACGGATGGGGCCCGATATCCAACACCCCCAGTCCGGCCACCGGCCGCAGCAGGCCGGCCGGCTCGTCAACCTTGAGCAGCAAGCCGGCATGGATATCGGACCAGAGATAGGTTTCCTTCTTGCCGTCCCCCTTCAGGTCGAGGTGGAGCGGGATTAACCGCCTGGCCATCTTGTAATGCGAAAAGAAGGCCGGATCGAGTTCCGCGTCCCAGCGATAGCAGGCGCGCACCGTCCAGTCCTTTTTCGCGTAGTCCACCTTGACCTGCATCACGTAGCCCCATTGGCTGTCCATCCAGACGAGCGTGGGGTCCTCGGGATCGGGCGCGGCGAAGGTGTAGAACTGCTGGCCGCCGTACCATTCGCCCAGAAGCTTGCCGTCGCGGTCGAAACGCGCGGTGCGCCGCGGGGCCGAGTCGCTCTCGCAGACCACGAATCCGCCATGTCCGTCGCCGTCGATCCCGCACACCGTCAGGAAGTCTTCCGGCTTGTAGAGCCCCTGCTTCCGCCCGCCCGGCCGCCCCAGTGCGGCCTGCAGTTTGAAGTCGGCGCCAAACCGCTTGATCTGCTGGCTCGTGCCGCCTTCCACGACCCACAGTGTCGTGCCGGCGGCATCCCAGGCCAGCCGCGTCGGCTCGGTCAGGCCGGTGATGACGGTCGTGCTGGAACCGTCGCGACCAACTTTGACGATGCTCTCGCCGCTGATCACCAGCGCCGTCTGGGCATCGAGCAGCGCGACGTCGCGCAGCTTTTCGACCTTGACCTGTTCGAGCAGTTTGCCGGTGTCGGGCTCGACCCAGGCCAGCGTGTCGGCCACCGGAAACGTGCCTACCAGCGCGCCGGCCCGCGCCGCGATGCGGGCGACCGGGGCCACCAGTTCCATCTCCGGGACCGACCACTCCGCGCCCGGCTGCGACGGCTTGAAATTGAACTCCATGACGACCTTGCCGTCCACCGCATCGACCGGCTGGGGGGTGTTATAGGCGGTGGGGCCGAGCATCTCCATCTGCGCGCCGGGCTTCAGGCCGTAGGCCCCGAACCACTGGCCATTGATCTTGCAACCGATCACGGTGTTGGACTTCTCGTTCTGGCCCACGGTCATGCTGACAAGGTATTGGTTGCGGATCAGGTACGGCAGCGCCTCCCCCACGGGGATCTCGATCGTGCGCTTCTCGTCGGCGGTCGGTGCGATCGGTTCGAGCTTGCGCACCGGCAAGGTCAGGCGGTAGGCGATCGGCTGTTGGTTGGCTCCCAGGACGCGCTCGCCGGTGGATTTCTGCAAGACATCCACCATCGCGCTGGATTCCAGCACGAAGAGGCGGTCACCGTCGACCGACAGGTCGGTAGCCGATTCGGGGGCGCGGAACTGCGCCTTGTTCCAGCGGAACGTGCCGTCCAGCCCGACCGACCCCAGCAGTGGCGAGCCCTCGGGCGCCCCGCCGACCGTGATCGACTCCCCATCGCAGCAGACGCTGGCCGGCCCGCTGTGCTGGCCCGGCCAATGGTTCAGGCCAGTGCTCGTACCTAGCGCCATCAGATATTCAGCTTCAAGCCCCTGCGACTCCAGCAGCTTCCAGGTGTAGTCCCCCGCCGGGGCAGGCTGCCCGTTTCGATCCAGGCCGTCCCAGGCGATCGTATGCTTGCCCGCCTCGAGCGGCTCGGCATTGCGCAGCGTGCGCACCTGGATGCCCTTCGTGTCGTAGATCGCGAGCGATACGCGGCCGGGCTTGTCGAGCGTGAACGCGATGTCAGCGGCGAGGGATGCGGTCGCAAGAAAAAGCTGGCAGGCACCAAATACCAGAAGCCCCCGGCGGAAGCCGGTGGGGTGACGCGGGGAGACCGTTGAAGAGTTATTCATCTGCGCTCCTATTCACCGGGGCGTGTAGTTGGCTGACCGGGATCGGCGTGAACGCGCCGGGCCACGTGCCGCGGGGCGTGGCCCATTTCAGGCGGATGCCTTGGTCCGTCGTCGGATGCGTTTGCTCGGCGTCGTAAAGGATCTCGACCGGATACCGTTTGCCGGCCTCCATGAAGACCTCGTTGTAGGAATACCGTCCCAGCTCAACACCGGCGATCTTGTACGTCGTCTTGGGCGGATAGATGTCGGTGGAGAAGGCATGCCAGCCGGTCTGGTAGGCCTCGATCTCGCCCGTGACCCGGGCCACGCGGCCATTCTGGAAGATCCGATATTTGTCGGGCCCGCGGCCCGCTCCCCAACTCTCGTTGACATCGGTCAGCCGCACGAGCGCGGGCTTGTCGGCAGGATGATCCTGATCCCAAAACTCGAGCTGCAATCCCTTGCCCGTGCCGGGCGGAACCTCTGTGAGCATCGGCTGCTTTGCCGCCGCAGCGGCGGCGAGCTTCACCTTCCCGCTCTTGCGATCCCAGCCCTCCCAGCCGGTGACCTTGCCGATCCGCAGATCGTTGAGGCCATGCCAGTAGAGCAGCACATCGCCGGTCTTCGGATCATTCACCAGCGTCGTGCCGAGCGACTCGCCGCCGGCGCCATACCGCCAGACCGGCGCGGCCTTGCGGTCGATCTCGTCCATCACCCCGCCGACCCACAGGCCGTCGCGGTCCCACACGTAGCTCGTGAGCGGCCACGGGCCCTCCATGAAGTCGTTGATCACGACGCAGTCGTGCGTCGTGCCCGCGATCCGGCGGAAGCAGCCGATCTCGCCCGGTGCGATGTGCGACTGCGGCGTGCCGCCGGTCTTGCCCGGCGTGATCCAGCGCTGGGTTCCATCGGCGTTGTAGGCGATCAGGAAGGAATCCGTGCTATGACCCCAATCTTTCATCGAATCATTGATGGCCAGATACCAGCCGCCGTTCACGGGATCCGCGGTAATGTAAGAGGCCCACCGTGGTTCGATTTTCGTGGCGCGAGACGGCAGCTCCAGCATGGGCTTGCCGGCCGGGAACTCGCCAAGCACCGGCGCTCCCGCCGAGTTGACGCCGTTGATCGGCCAATGCTGCACCGCCTTGCCGACGACGGCATACATTCCATTGGCATCCCAATGGGGCAGACAGTTCCACGGACCGGGGCCGGAGTATTGCACCTCGCCTCGCTGCGGCCGGCCGTCGCCATCGGCGTCGGTCCATAGATAGCTCTGTTCCCCCGGCTCCAACCATTCCTTGAGTGGCCCACGCAGTTGTTTTTCATAGTGTCGCGCCTGCAGATGAAAGCCCGTGACCGGTGTCAGACGGTCGCCGTCGTCATCCACGCGGAAAATCTGTGCGTTGGAACTGCACTTGGCGAGATAGAGCTTCCCGTCGCGGCGGAAGGCGCGATACAGGGCTGCGTTGTCCTGGCCCTGCAGCATGCCGTCGGCCATCTGATCCAGTTGGTAGACCGCGCGGACCTTCCAGGTCTTCTTCTCGAGATCGACCGCCAGCCGCATGATCGAGCTCCACCCGCTGGGCATGAACACCGTGCCGGGATTGTCGGGGTCTACGGCGATCCACGGCGCCCAGACATGGCCGCCATACCATTCCTGGTCGAACCGCCCGTCGGCCGTGAAGCGGGCGACCCGCCGCGGCGCCGTGTTCGGCTCCGCCACGAGGAAGCCGCCATCGGGCGCGGCCGCGACCGAGCCCACATCGAGAAAACTCTCCTTCGCAGCCTGGTCGTAGGTGCCGTTTTGCCGGCCGCCTTGCTTCCCGAAAGCCGCAAGCCGTTTGCCATCGGTGCCAAACCGCAGCACCTGGTTCGTGGCCGCGTCGAAGACGAGTAATTCGCCGGTCTTACCACCCTTGGCCTTGTTCACGGCGATGCGAGTGGGCTTGCCGAGCCCGCTGACGACGGTCGCGTGGGCCGCCCCTGCCTGATTGAGCCGCAGGATGCTCGTGCCGCAGAGAGCGTACGTCGTGCCGTCGGGCGTGATTGCCACGGCGGAGGGCTTCTCGAGGCCGCCCACTTCGCGGATCAGCTTGCCGTCGGTCGGGTCGCACCAGCGCACGAGGCCGCGATCGGGATAGCAGAGCACCATCTCGCGGTCGTTGGCCGCCAGCCCGGCGGCGTGGCGGCCGGGATCGTCCGGCTTGTCCTTGTCGGCGGGCTTGTCCTTGTCAGCGGGCTTGTCCTTGTCAGCGGGCTTGCCTTGGTCGGCCGGCGGCAGGGAGGTGGCGATCGGGGGCAGATCCTTACCGTCTTCAGCGGCATAGGGCCAGATCTCGTTGTTGGCCGAGAGCACGAGCAGCCGATCGCCGCTCTTCGCGAGGGCCACGGCCCCCTTCCAGGGCACCCGCTGCATCTTCGACCACAGGCGGCGGCTGCCGTCGGGCGAGATCTTCACGAGATAGTTTTCGATGTTTTCGGTGCAGGACGCGCCGATAAAGACGCCGCTTTCATCGGCGGCCACCGCGATCGGCCCGCCGTGTGTGCCGGGGGCCACCAGGCGGTAGTGCTCGAGTTCCTGCATCGGATCGGTGGCCGGGTCGGGGTAGTTGCTGGCGGCTGTGAGCAGGTATTCGGTCTTCAGCCGCCCGGGCATTGCGAGCAACTTCCAGGAATACTCGCCCGCAGGCACCGGGTTGCCGGCTTGATCGAGGCCGTCCCAAAACTCGCGCTGCGCGCCCTTTTTCCGCGGCGCGCCGCAGAGCAGGCTGCGGACGATCTCGCCCTTGGAGTCGTAGACATTGAGCGACACCCGCATCGGGCGGGCGAGTTCATACGGAAGCTCCGCGCCGGCGTCGAGCGGCGCCGCAGCCGCCCGGCCGCAGAGGGCGATCAGGATAATGAACGCGATGAGTAGTTTTTGCACGGGGTTTCCTTTGGGGCGAAAAGAGCTGCGTCCCCTTTTCACTCGACGGTGAATTTTTCGAGCTTGCCGTCCACCATGTTGCGATGGATCAGCAGGATCTCCTGACGCCCGGCGGGCAGGTCGATCTCGCCGGAGAGTTCCGTCACGACCTCCTCGACCGCGGTCTTCGGCTTGAGGCCGGCGGAACGCGATGCGAGCTCCAACGGAACTTCCTTCTGCTCTAGTCTCGTGGGCACGAGTTTGCCGACGGTCTTGCCGCCGAGTTGCACCTCAAACTCCATCGGCCGCCGCTCGCTCGGGACGAGCTGGTCGTGGAGCGCCAGCAGATCCTCCCACTGCGCCTGCCAGCACGGCTTGCGGTCGGAGTAGCGAAACACACCGGTGGCGGTGATCTTCTTTTTGCCCGCGGCCTTCACGTCGCCAACAAGCTGCACCGCCTCCGAAAACCGCAGGTCGGGCACGAGCATGTCGGCCGTCGCGGTCTCGACGTAGGCATCGCCCGCCTTGTAGTGAAGCACCCACTGCTTCGGCAGAAATTCGCCGGGGACGGGATGAGCCGGCTTGGCCGCCGGCGCGGGATGCTTCACCTGATCGGCAGGCAGCGGCTTCTCGCCGGGGAAGGCGATCGCGAAGGGCTTGGGCGATTGACGAAGGGCGAGGCCCTGGGCCGAAAGGCCATCCGTCTTGGCCGAGGCTGGCTTGCCGCCGATGTGGAACTGCCGCCACAAGGCCGCTTTGGTCTCCGCGATGGCGGGTGTGATCTGGTCTGCCGGCAGCTTCGCGAGCGATTGCGCGCCGGCCATCAGCCCCATGAGGTCCGCAGCCTGGATCACGAGCGTCGTCGTCCGCGGGGCAAACGCCCAGGGCACCGCCTGCACCACGGCCCGCCCATTGCCTGGATACGCTCCGCTGACCTGCGGCCAGAGCATGCCGGCCGTCGCCAGGGTTTGCGCCATCGGATTGGCGTCCTTTGCTCCCACGAGCTCCAAGAGGATCAGCGGCTTGCCGCACCGCCAGCCGCTCAGGCTGCTGGCCCAGTCGTTGCCATTGACGGTGTCTCGCTTGATCTTGCCGATCGCGTCTCCGCGATCGATCTGGGCGTTCTCTTGCTTTTGGGCATCGGAGAGGTCGTAGGCGATGGTGTAGGTGCCGATCGCCGGATTCTGCCGGATCTCCACGGTGACGCCGCGGGTGGCCAGCGTCACCTTCACCTGCTCGGCCACGGTCGCGAGGCCCGGATCGAAGACCGGCAGAACGACCGTCGTGCCCTTGGCCAGCATCGCCTCGATTGTCTCGCGATTTCGCACGACCACGGGCTCGCTCAGGGCGGTTGCGTAGGTCGCCGCCGCCGCCGCGCCAACCTCCACCGGCAGCGTGGCGAGTTCGCCCGTGAGCTGGGACCGCGCCTCGACGGTCCATTTGCCGACCGGATCGTTGGCCGCGATCGGCAGGACAGTCGAGAATGCCCCCTCCTTGGTCGTGGACCGATACAGTTCCGCGTGTGCCGTGCCGTCGGGCCGCCGGATCGTGAGGTGGAACGGCAACACGCCAACCAACCGCTCCCCCTTCGCGTCTTGGAATTCCACCGCGACGGCGAGGTTATCCCCCGCCTTGACCGACTGCGTGGCCGACACCGCGACGCCCTTGATCACTCGCGGCAACGCGGCGAAGACCCGCGCCGTCGTCTGCGAGAGGTCGCACTCAAACGGCTTCAGTTCACCGAGCGGCTTTTCGTCGGTGCAGTCGTAGAGAAAGCCCTCCTTCGCCGGCTTGCCGTCTGCGCCGGCCAGCGGGGCGAGCCCTTCCCTGACCTGGTGCCAGTCGGCCTGGGTGGCCACCCATGAATCGTTGACGGCGACGATGTAGCTGGCATCGCGGCCGCCGTCGATCTGCATCAGGCTGATCTTGCTCTCCAGCGCCTTGTCGGATGTGAGCCAGGTATGGCCCGTCTTGCCGAGCGCCGCGGAAAAGCCCTTGGCCAGCTCCGGATACTCGCGCTCGAAAAGAATCGTGTCGTTGTCGCTCCCCACCATGTTGGGCGCCGTCCAGCTATGCGGCTTTCCCGGCACGGTGAACGGGAACGTCATCGGCAGCTTTTCCGCGGTGGGAATCTCCACCGTGGTCGTGCCGTCCACCAGAATCCGACCGCCTTGCTTCGCGTAGGCGGCCAGGCCGGCATTCACCTTCTCCGGCAGTGCGAATGTCTGGCCGATGACGACGAGCGCCGCCACGTCGCCGGCATGGCCCGAGGCGATCTCGTCTTCGGTGACGAACCGCGGCGTGTAGCCGAGCCGCGTCAAGGCAATCAGGGCGTTGTAGGAGGCGTTTCCAAAACCCATGACGACGTGTTGGCGGCCATACTGCGTCTTCGACCAGAGGATGCCGACGCCATGATCGCCCCTCGCCTCGACGGCCAGGGCGGCGAAGCGGTCGAGGAAGTCGCGGCCGGCCACGAGGTCGGCCCCGCCGGCCTTGCCCTTCATTGCATCCCAGTTCGTATCCTTGGTCATGCCGCCGAGGACATTGGTAAAGGCTTCATGGGCGAAGCCGTTGCCACTCACGCCGAATGCCAGCCCGTGGGCGGCGACGCGGGTGAACTTGCCGGGAAAACCGGCGCGGTGGTGCGCCGTGCCAAGGGCGTTGCTGATCCAGGTCGGCTTGTCGCCCCGCTCCATCTCGAGGAGGGCATCCACCAGCAGCCATTGATACAGGTAGTCGGGGCCGCCCACCTGGTCGTTCCAGGTGCTCTGATACTGAAAGTCGAGCGGCGCATAGGCCGACGGGAAATACTGGCCCACGCGCACGGCGGCATGATCCGACTGCACGCTGCTGCTGTTCTTGAGCGCCGGATCCACGCCCCGCAGGTTCTTCCCGATCGCCCCGTAGACCTCGTTGTAGAGGCTCATCAGATAGCCGGACCAGGTGTCGAGCCGTTTTTCAAACGCCGCCAGC
>Ga0214919_10009152_pt1 | contig 12809 bp, 12 predicted proteins | sample LL1503_MetaG_FD_177994 | JGI IMG/M metagenome (GOLD analysis project Ga0214919, IMG submission 177994) | Freshwater microbial communities from Lake Lanier, Atlanta, Georgia, United States - LL-1503 | ecosystem: Environmental > Aquatic > Freshwater > Lake | place: USA: Georgia | collected...
AGAAATTCGCAAACAATTGAAGCATTGCAGCAACTTCACGGGGCAAATTTTCCTTTTTTCGGTTAAGACTATCAAAAACAAAGAAAATTTAGAAATTTCGCAAGAAATATTTGATATTTTCAAAAACCATATTAATGGTATATGAAATTGATTTTTACTTATGAAACAAATGGACGCACTTAAAAAAGCATCGGTTCTTACTGAAGCATTGCCTTATATCAAAAAATTTGCCGGTGAAACTTTTGTCGTGAAGTTTGGTGGTTCTTCAATGGGTAATAAAAAAGCGATGGAAAACTTCGCCAAAAATGTTGTTTTGTTGAAATCATGCGGAATTAATATGGTTGTTGTTCATGGGGGCGGGCCACAAATTAGCCAAATGCTTGAACGCCTTGGAATTAAAAGCGAATTTGTGAACGGCGTTCGCGTGACAACAAAGGATATGATTGACATCGTGGAAATGGTGCTTTGTGGCTCTATCAACAAAGAAGTTGTTTCGGCAATTAATGCTTGTGGGGGTGTTGGTCTTGGGCTGTCCGGCAAGGACGCTAACCTTATTAAGGCAAAGAAAATGCGTAAAACTCACAAAGAAACCGATTCAAACATTGAAAGAATTCTTGACCTTGGCTGGGTTGGAATGCCGGATATCATCAATGGAGATTTCTTTGATGCTCTTGAAAATACACCAGTAATTCCTGTTATTGCACCAGTTGGTTTTGATGACGAAGGCAATACTTACAACATAAATGCAGATAATGTTGCCGGAGCAATTGCCGCTGAACTTGAAGCTTCAAAGCTGATTTTAATGACAGATGTTGATGGCGTTCAGGATTCTGAAAACAATTTGATGGCGTCTCTCACAACATTTCAAGCGGAGGATATGATTAAATCCGGTCAAATTATGGGTGGAATGATTCCAAAAGTTGAAACTTGCATTGAAGCAGTTCGCCATGGCGTTGAAACCGTTCACATAATTAACGGAAATAAAGAACACGCACTTTTGCTTGAAATTTTGACAGATACAGGAATTGGAACGATGATGTTTGAATAGAATTGCGATAAAAATCAGATTTTATCGCGTCTTTTTCTGTGAGATGTTATCACAAAACGGTGAGACTCATCTCGCAGAATTTCAATAAAATACAACGCTTGTTTGTTTGAAAGCTTAAATCCTTCAGGGTTTTTTCGTGTGAAAAAAGTTTCATTTCCAGCGTTACGATTCCTTCCCTTCGCAATTGAAACAACGGGAATTGTTATGCCAAGTTCGTCCAAAACCCTTGTTACTGCGTGAAATTGACCAAGCCCGCCATCAATTACGAGTAAATCTGGAAAATTTCCAATTGAAGAATCGCTTGCGAAGCGTCTCGTCATAACTTCTGCCATCATTGCGTAATCGTCGCCACCTTTTGAATATTTTGCGTTGAATTTTCGGTATTGAGATTTTTCAAACCCTTTTTGTGAGGCTACCACAAATGCACCCGTGAAAAATGCTCCGGAAATGTGGCTATTATCGTAAATTTCAACGCGGTTTGGCACAAAATCAAGTTCAAAAGCCTTGCGAATGTGTTCCATTCCAACTGCAAATTCATTATTTTCTTTCGCATCAATGCCAATTTGGAATTGAAGGTTTGTCAGGACAAAATCCAACAAAACCTTTGCTTCGCCTTGTTTTGGATTGGTAATTTCCGCAGTTAAGCCAAATAGTTCCTTGAAAAGAATTTTCAGATTTTGCGTTGAAACTTCGTGGCTTGTGAAGATTTTTTTTGGCGGCGAATTTTCCTTAGAATAATATTCCAAAATGAATGCCTCAAGAATTTCAGAAATTGTGCCGTCGTGTTTGTGAATTTCAAAAAGGTTTCCGCCCAAAGCATAACCATTGCGAATTGCAAAAACTTCAACCTTCGTAAGGCTTTCACCAATTGCAATAACATCAATGTTTTCAAATTTCGTGAAATTTACATCGCTTGAGGACGATTTCAAATTTTCAATTGAAAGAATTTGGTTTTTCAGAAGTTCGGCCTCCACAAAATTTTCTTTTTGTGCAAGAAGTGTGATTTTTTCTTTAATATTTTTGTAGACTTCGGAATCTGCACCTTGCAAAAACTTTTTTGCGTTTTCGATGGATTTTTCGTAGTCCGCCTTGGAAATCATGCCAGCACAAGGACCCGAGCATGTTTTTATCTGGAATTCCATGCAAGGTTTTCCGCAAGCTTGGTGAATGTTGAATTTGGAATCTTTGCATGATCTTATTTTGAAAACCTTGTTTACAAAGGTTGTTATGTATTTTATGGTGTCGTTTGTGGAAAATTTACCGCCTTGAATGTAGCCAAATGGTCCAAAAAGGGAGGATTTTCGTTCAAACTTCCCGCGATACCTCACAATTGCAGGGAATTTATGGTTGGAAAGCTTGATATATTGCCGAGATTTGTCATCCTTAAGGAGGATATTGTACTTTGGTTGGTGTTTTTTGATGAGTGACGCTTCTAAAATCAGTGCATCTTTTTCAGTTGGCGTAATTTCAAATTCAATTGAGGCAACATTTTCAACAAGTGTGCGTGTTTTTGGTGAAAGTTCGTTAATTTTTGTGTAAGATTGCACCCGTTTTTGCAAGTTTTTTGCTTTTCCAATATAAATTAATGTTGAGTTAATGTCTCGCATTTTGTAAACCCCCGAAAGATTTGGTATTTCAGGCAGAGTATTTTTGAGGGTTTCAATGCTCACGCAACTTTTAGTGTTTTAATTATGCTGTTTGGTGTGTATTCAAGAACGGAGTTTTCAAAATGAATTGAAATTCCAATGGTGTTTTGTGTTTTGAATATGACATCTGCGGGTTGTGGAACTTTTTTGCTTATAAACTGCGTTACTTCGTCAAGGGAAATATTTTCTTCTTTAGCAAGAGACACAACCACAACAGTGCGTTTGTGTTTTTCTTGATATTCATTTTGAAATGCTTTCGTAACGGCGTTAATACTTCCAAGCATTTTCAGTTGGTTTATGTGTTTTAAAATAATTTGCATTTCGTTAGAAATTCCAAAAACTTTCATTTGATCAATCGCGATAAGATCTTTCATTGTTTGGGAAAAGTTTAATATTCCTGTAAATTCGTGAAATTCTTTTAAAATTGCTAAATGAAGTGATTCTGGGACGGCAATGATGCATGTTCTTGCAAGTTTTTTGATAACTTCATTTGTTTTTGCTTTCATGTTTTTATATATTAAACCATTGTTTTAATGCGGTATAAAGATTCGTTTCCTCCCATAAAAAAAGATTGCTTTGTGGCAGGGGATCTCTGCCGAAGTGCCCGAAGCTTGCGGTAGGTTTGTAAATTGGGTTGTTCATTTTCAAGTGATTCCTTATTCCCTTTGGTGTAAGATCAATTTTTTGAGTAATAAATTCGATGATATCCGAACTTTTTACTTTGGAAGACTCATTGGTTTGAATATAAATTGAAACAGGTTGTGCAACGCCAATTGCATATGAAAGTTGAATTGTGCAGTGTGTTGCAAGTTTTGCGTGAACGATATTTTTGGCAAGATATCGTGCAATATACGCTGCGGATCTATCCACTTTTGTTGGGTCTTTTCCGGAAAATGCTCCGCCTCCGTGTGGTGCTGAACCGCCGTAGGTATCAACAATAATTTTTCTTCCGGTAAGCCCTGTGTCGGCAACCGGTCCACCAATAATGAAAGTTCCGGCTGGATTTATGAAAGTTTTGTGTTTTGATGGCATATTTGGTAAAGTTCTTTCAAGAACATGTGTAACTTTTTGGCGAACTTCATCAAGTGAAATATCTTTCCCGTGTTGAGTTGAAACCACAACAGATTCAACAACAGTTGGAAGTCCGTTTTCATATTCAAATGTTACTTGAGATTTAGCGTCAGGCCCTAAACCTTCAATTTTTGAAAGGTTTTGAAGAATTCTGTGTGAATAAAAAATTGGGGCAGGCATAAGTTGTGGAGTTTCCTGACAAGCAAAACCAAACATAATTCCTTGGTCGCCTGCACCTTCTTCCTTTTCATCGTTTTCATCAACACCGCTTGCAATTTCAGGTGATTGCGTGTGAATGTGGTTGTAAATTTTCACTTTATCATGTGCAAAACCTTCGTTGTTGTGTCCAATTTCTTTAAGAGTCTCCCTTACAATTTTTTCAACATCATCGTTTGAAATTTCGTTATTCTTCAACCTAATTTCACCACCAACTACCACAGTATCCGTTGTTGCAAAGCATTCAAATGCACACCTTGCATCTTTTTCTTTTGAGAGACAGAAATCAAGGAGAGAATCTGAGAGGATATCGCAGGTTTTATCAGGATGCCCAGGAGCAACCGATTCACTGGTGAATAGGTATTTTGACATTTAATCAACCGTTAGTTTACGACTCTATTTAAAATTTGTTTTGCAAAAGTCAAGGAAAATTTTCCCCCCATAATTCCTAATAACTTAAAGCAATTACGCGGGTCATGATTCAAGCTTTATGTGGTAATTGTGGCGTGTTTGTGTGCATCGTTCATCGTAAATTTTCGGGCGGAAAATCTTGATTCCTTTGTCGATGAATCCACCCCATGACCACGACCAATATTTATCCGCCAAGCACGCTTTGTTTTCACCGTCGTAATAAACTGCTGCCATTTTGGAATTTACATTAAATTCCACGGGTTTGTATCCACTAATTTCAACAATAACCTCAGTTTCTGCCCCTTTTGGAACTTGCAAGTCTAACGGAGTTTGCCCCTGAATGCTCACAATTTTCCCTTGGTAGGAATATTTTTGCGAATATTGGTAAATTTCGTCGTAGATTCCCTCCGAATGAACGACTAAAACCGTTGCTCCACTTGGTTCGGAGGTGATGTATGTTCCCGTTGTGCGTGGTGCTGTTAGGGAGCAAGCGGATATGAGAAGGATTAAAAGGATGGCTTTCATTTGGTGTTAAAAAATTTCATCTTGAAATGGTAGCATATCATAGGTCTCTTCATGTTGATACTTCTTCAAATCTTCCTGTTTTCTTCTCACTTCTTTCACTTCATCGGTTTTATTATTCAACCATGTATATTTTCCACGGTGCGGTGTGTTTTTGTGTTTTTTATAGAGGTTTTCAATGTTGGCAAACCCATTAGACTGATGGATGTTAATATAGTAGTAACCATCGAAATCTTTGCGAATGTGAGACCTGTCATATATTTTATCTTCACACTTCGGGTCAATAATAACCCTTGGGTAAAGAGCTTCCGATTTTTCCAAGTTGTAAGCACGCGTAATAGCCGGGCCAATAAATTGCGAACCATTGTGAAAAACCTTGCCGTAAGTTATCGTCCCACGGGAGAGGAGGTTGTCATCCAGCAAATGACATTGTATAAAATGTGCTAGATTTTTGACTATAAAGTAATCATTGCTACTAATCACAAATGTATCAGAAAACTGTGTAGTCTCTGCATCACCTCCACACTCTGCATCAAGATATCTTAATATACCCAAAACCTTCTTCGCAAATTCTTCAGATTTCTTGTCGTCATTAATATAAGCCTCAAATCCCAGAATATCCAAGAACAAAACCCATTTTTCGGTGTAAATACTACTCATCTTTCTCCTTCTTCGAAAATGTTATCATTTTGAAAATGAAGTCGTCAATTCCACCGTCCAAAACCTTTTGCGTGTTCATTTCTTCGTGTGAAGTCCTTGTGTCTTTCACCAATTTATAAGGGTGCAAAACATAGTTTCGAATTTGATTCCCCCACGAAACATCATCTTTTTCGACCGAATCTCGCTTTGCTTGGCGTTTGCGTTCTTCAATTTCGTAAAGTTTGGACATCAACATTTTCATTGCGGTTTCTCGGTTTTGAAGTTGCGACCTTTGGTTTTGGCAAGCGGCAACGACCCCAGTTGGAATATGCGTCATTCGAACGGCGGAATCTGTAACATTAACATGCTGCCCGCCTGCTCCTGATGAACGATAGGTATCGGTTCGAATATCGCTTGGATTAATGTTAATCGTAATTGTTTCATCAACTAGTGGAGTTACCAAAACAGAAGCAAAGGATGTTTGCCTTTTATTTTGAGCATTAAACGGCGAAACTCTTACCAAACGATGAACGCCCGTTTCGTATTTCAACATTCCGTAGGCGTTCTCACCTTCAATTGTAATAATCGATTGCTTAATTCCGGCTTCTTCACCGTGAAGACGGTTCACAATTTCCATTTTGAAATTCTTTTCTTCCGCCCAGCGAATATACATTCGCTCCAACATTTCTGCCCAATCTTGGCTTTCGGTGCCGCCTGCTCCTGAATTTATTTCCAAAACAACGCCAAGTTTATCAGCTTCGTCCGAAAACATTTCTGCCATTTCCATAAATTTCATTTTTTCGATGAGCTTTGGCAGTTCTTTGAAAATTTCGTTTCGAATTTCGTCGTCTGCTATTTCAATAATTTCAGCATATCCTTCAATTGTGGAGGCAACCGTTTCAAATTCAGCGATGTATCGTTCCAGCGATGCCTTTTCCTTCAAAACCTTAATTTCATAATTGCCCTCAAGAACTTGGTCTTCAAGAAATTTTAGACGCGATTTTTTTGAATTCAAGTTAAAGAAAGTCCCTCAACTTGTGGAGGGAAATAAGGGTTTGATTCAGTTCAATTGGAAGATCTTGCATATCAAGTGTATAATTTATTATGGAAAAACAAAAAATATCCAAAGTTGAAATGCAAGGAAAAGTTGCAAGGGGAATTTTTCCTCCCCTGTTTTTTAGAATGTAAAACACACATTATTATTTTTTTGCCTTGTGTTATTTGTCATTCTATTGCCTTGTTGTTGACTCGTGTTATTTTGATTGTAACTCAAGAGAGGCCCTTTCAACGATGATTTATTTTGATTGTCATCAGATTTAGCAAACCAATTACTCAAGATAGGCTTATTTAAGATAGGCTTATTTGGATCAATCGTCCCTTGGCCTTTAAGATTACCATCACTATATTGCACTTCGTATTCATCACCATTGGTATAAGTACATTTCCCTTTGCCATGGGGCTTATCATTCACAAATTGCCCTTCGTATGTATAACCATCCTTCACAGTATATTTCCCTTTGCCATTGCGCTTACCATCCTTCCATTCCCCGTCGTATGTATCACCATTGGAAAAAGTATACTTCCCTTTGCCATTGCGCTTACCATCCTTCCATTCCCCGTCGTATGTATCACCATTGGAAAAAGTATACTTCCCTTCGCCATTGCGCTTACCATCCTTCCATTCCCCTTCGTATGTATAACCATCCTTCACAGTATACTTCCCTTTGCCATTGCGCTTACCATCCTTCCATTCCCCGTCGTATGTATCACCATTGGAAAAAGTATATTTCCCTTTGCCATTGTACTTACCATCACTATATTTCCCTTCGTATGTAGCACCATTGGTATAAGTACATTTCCCTTTGCCATTGAACTTACCATCCCTATATTCCCCTTCGTATCTATCACCAGTTGCATAAGTCATTGTCCCTTTGCCATTGTACTTACCATCCTTCCATTCCCCGTCGTATGTATCACCATTGGAAAAAGTATATTTCCCTTTGCCATTGTACTTATGATCCTTCCATTGCCCTTCGTATATATCACCATCTGCATAAGTCATTTTCCCTTTGCCATCGTGCTTATCATCCTTAAATTCCCCTTCGTATATATCACCATTTTTATAAGTAAATTTCCCTTTGTATAGCTTATCATTCTTAAATTGCCCTGTGTATTTACCATTGGAAAAAGTAACTTTAGTGAAATGATCGTGTGTGTCAATATCCTTAACAAAACCAAGCTCATATTTTGTATCTTGCATAAAATTTAAAATAGTTAATAATTAATTGATTAAATAAGAATAGCACGCTTTTGGGTGCAATGCAAGGAAAATTCTTGCAAAATAAATTTCCCATTGCAAGTCTTGTGAAATTTAAGAATTTACTATGAAAGTTTATTACGATGCAAATTGCAACCAAGGTTTAGTTCAATCAAAAACAATTGTTGTTGTTGGATACGGTTCCCAAGCACATGCTCATGCGCAAAATCTTCGCGATTCCGGCACCAAGAATGTCATTATTGCACTTAAAGAAGGTTCGACTTCTCGTGTTAAGGCGGAATCTGCCGGTTTTAAGGTTCTAACTCCAGTTGAAGCAGCAAAAATTGCCGATATCTTGATGATTCTAGTTCCAGACGAAATTCACAAAGAACTTTGGGAAGAGGTTGCCCCGCATTTGAAAAGCGATGCTACCCTTGCCGTTGCACACGGGTTTTCAGTTCATTTTGAAACGATTAAGCCATCAAAAAACACTGATGTTATTATGATTGCGCCGAAAGGTCCGGGGCATACTGTTCGCTCGGAATTTGTAAAAGGTGGTGGAGTTCCCTGCCTTGTTGCGATTCACCAAAACGCTTCGGGTAATGCTCTAAATCTTGCACTTTCTTACGCTTCAAACATTGGCGGTGGAAAATCCGGAATTATCGAAACATCGTTCAAGGCAGAATGTGAAACAGATTTATTCGGTGAGCAAGCCGTTCTTTGCGGTGGAGCAATGAACCTTGTGCGTGCCGGGTTTGAAACACTTGTTGAAGGTGGTTATGAACCTGAAATGGCATACTTTGAATGTCTTCACGAATTAAAATTAATTGTTGATTTAATGTACGAAGGTGGTTTGGAATCAATGTTATATTCAATTTCCAACACGGCGGAATATGGTGCTTATGTTTCCGGCGAAAAAGTTGTTCCTCTAAACGAAACAAAGGCGAAAATGAAAGAGGTTCTAACCTACATTCAAAACGGAGGATTTGCAAAGGAATTCATGGCAGATTACGCTGCAGGTTATAAAAACCTGAAAGCAAAACGCACTGAGGTTGCTTCTCTTCAAGTTGAAAGCACAGGGAAAGAACTTCGTTCTATGATGCCTTGGATTGCAAAAAACAAGATTATTAAGTGATAAATTTTGGGTTGCCTAAACAAGCAACCCATTTTCCATTTCGCTCGGCTTTGGAAGTTCCATTAAATTAAGAACCGTTCCCGCAATGTTTGCAAGGCTTCCCGCCCTTAATTTTCTTGGACTTTTCGAAACTAGAATCAGCGGAACAACGCCCGTTGTGTGTTGTGTGTGAATTTCTCCCGTTTTGGAATCAACCATTTCTTCCAAATTGCCGTGGTCTGCTGTAATTAGAAGTTCGTATCCATTCTCCAAAACGCATTTTTCCAAATTTCCAAGGAAAATATCAATGTGTGCCGCCGCCTGTTTTGCAGCCTCAAAATTTCCACTATGACCAACCATATCCCCATTTGCAATGTTTATTACAATAAAATCCTGCGAATTTTCCTCAATTTTCCCAAAAAGGCGTTCTTGAAGTTCATAAATTGACATTTCGGGTTGAAGGTCGTATGTTTTTACATTTGGAGATTGTATCAAAATGCGTTCTTCAAATTGCCCTTGATTTTCCCTTCCACCGTTGAAAAAAAATGTTACATGAGCATACTTTTCCGTTTCAGAAATGTGCAAATGCTTTTTGCCGTGAAGTTCAAGAACATCAACAAGCGTGTTTTGAATGTTGTTTTGTTCAAAAAGAACAGTTGTTTTGCTTGCGATTGTTTTGGAATATTGTGTCATACAAATGATTTCTGAAAAGGTGGAGGAATCAATTGCCAAATCAATCGCCATTTGGGTTAATTGCCTCATGCGGTCTGCTCTGAAATTTGCAAAAAAGATTGAATCGCCATTTTGCACTCCATTGAAATTTCCAATTATTGAAGGTTCGAAAAATTCATCGGAAATTTTTTGTGAATAAAAAAATTCTGTTGCTTTGTGGATATCATCAAACTTCATTGTGGAATTTCCCATTAGGGAAGCAAAATATTTTTGAGTCCTTTCCAGTTTGTTGTCCCTATCCATTGCAAAAAAACGCCCCGAAATTGTTGCAATGTTCAGCCCTTTAAATTGCTCAATTGTGAAGGCAAATTCGTTTGGTGGAACATCTCGCCCGTCGGTAATTATATGCAAAAACACCGTTTTACCAAGGCTTTCAAGGGTTTTATATGTGTGAAGAATTTGTGCTAGACTGGAATGAACCCCACCCGTGGAACATAAACCAACTAAGTGAACTGTGTTACTGATTGAGGTTTTTGCAAGTTTTGCATCAAATTCACCGTTTTGAATTGAAAGATTAATTCGGGGAAGGTCTTGATACACAACCCTTCCGCAGCCAATGGTCATGTGTCCAACTTCGGAATTTCCCATTTGCCCTTGCGGTAATCCAACCGCAAGACCCGATGTTTCAAGTTCAGTGTTGGAATATTGCCCAAGCATTCGTTGAAAATTTGGCGTTTTACTTTGAAAGATAGCGTTGTATTTATAGGTTTTATCGCCAATGCCAAAGCCGTCCAAAATGCACAAAATTGTTTTCATTTGCTAACAATAAAATTTCAATTGAACAATAGTTCACAAGTTTGGAAAAATCAAGGAAATCGCGATTTTAAAATTCTTGACATAGTCAATTTAATTTCATCAAACTTTGTTTGTAACAATACTAAGCGTTTTTTTCATAATATATTATATGTCGCCATACAAAGTGCTAACTTTTTCATTGCTTGATTCCTATAAATACGGGAACATTTTAGAAAAACTTTTAAAATTCCGCTACCAAGGCTTTGTTGTTGAGGAAGGTTATGAAATTCCAACATATAACGACCTTGAATTTGACCAATACGACAACCCATTCGCAAAATATATTGCAATTATGAAAGGCGATGAAATTGTTGCTTGTTCAAGAATTAACAGAACTGATATCCCATATATGGCAAAAGATTGCTGGAGCCACCTAATTCAAAGCAAATTCCTTCCAAATGATGCAAACTTTTATGAATGGACGCGGCAGTATGTAAGTTCCAAACTTGAAACGGTTGAGAGAATGAAGATGTCTCGAATCATTTCATCTGCAACATATTACACGCTTCTTGAATCCAAAGCAAATGGCGTGTGCTATGTTACGCATTCTGCATTGTTTCGTACTGCGGAAAAACTTGGAATGAAACCGAATTCCGTTGCAAGGCTTGATCTTCCAAACTTTCCTAACCTTCATTTTGTGCATGTTAATGTGAATAATGAAGACGCACAAAATGTTGCGAGGAATCTTTTAGATGTTACGGGTTTTGATGTTTTAAGTCATTTTATTCTTGCGACGCAAGTTCAATCTTGATTGGGTTTTTAAGAAACCTGACTTCGGAAACGAACCTGATGCCGTTTGCTCCGCGTTTTAGTTGCACAATAATATCAACAACTTGAGTAATATAATTTCGCACTTCATCAGGTTCCATTCCAAGCCCCGCCTGCATAACCATCAACTTAAGTTGTTCAATTGCCATTGCGGGGGAATCGGCATGTAATGTGGAAATTGAGCCGGGATGCCCTGTGTTTATTGCTCGAAGAAAAGAAAATGCTTCTTTACCGCGAATTTCTCCAACAATAATTCTGTCGGGTCTTAAACGAAGGCAGGCCTCGATTAAATCTTGCGTTGAAACATCGCTTCGACCTTGCCCACCTTTTGATGCCACCAAGTGCAATTTATTTGGGTGAATGTTGAGAACAATTTCGCGTGCATCTTCAACTGTGATAAGGCGTTCTTCTCTTGGAATTTCTTGAAGTAGGGCGTTTGTAAATGTTGTTTTTCCGGTGGATGTTCCTCCGCTTATTATTAGGTTTTTTTTGAATCTTACGCAGCCGCGAAGGAAGTCTTTAATGCGGTTTTTTTCAAGTAATGCTTGAAGAATGTAATCGTTTCGGTCTTCTTGCTTGGAAATTGCCGATTTTTCGAATGCTCCCATTTTTTCGTAATCTTCAAGAGTATAACTTGTTGTTGATGGCTTTCTGATCGAAAACGCAACCGTTCCCTTTGGGCAAACCGGCGGAAGAACCACCTGAACACGGCATCCATTTGGAAGAGTTGCCGAAAGAAGCGGCTTTTCTTCGCTGATTATTTGATCTGTCGATTGAGCAATAAGTTTTGCAAGACCATACAGGTGTTTGTATGTAAAAACAGGAAGGGAAACAGAATACATTTTGCCAAATTTTTCAACCCAGCCTTTTTCAGGTTCGTTTATGGAAATCTCCGCAACGCCTTCTTGTGCAAGAATTTCCTCCAGCGGTTGAAGGTATGTGTTCAAAACCGTGAAATTGCTTAAAGAATTCATGCTTCATAATATTTATTATTTCCAATATATCCAAAATTTATAATTTCAAGGTAAAGTTTTGTTAAACCCCCAACTGACTAAGATATTTCCACAAGGGTTAAGTCTGGGCGTATTATGTATTACACTTCTTGTTCACAAGGTTTTTGTATTGGTGTTTTTTACGGCAATTTTCCACTTGACAATTCCCCAAACGCAATTTATTTGGAATAATTGCCACAATAGCTCAGTAGGTAGAGCAACTGTTTCGTAAATAGTAGGTCGCGGGTTCGATTCCTGTTTGTGGCACCAGAATTTATGGCTTTTATGATACTCTACCGCTTTCACCCGTTTAATCAGCACACAATTACGGAACTTTTAACCGAAAAACTACACTTTTCCCACCCAACAACTTGGAACGACCCGTTTGAATTGGATCGTAACGTCGGAATACGATACGCCTGCTTTGCCATAAATAAAAATGATGAAGAACAAGATGCTCTTTATAATCATTTAATGTGGTCGCATTATGCCGATTCGCATAAAGGCATTTGCATTGAGTATGAATATGATAAGAAGAGTTCAGACTCCAGCGTAATGAAAATAGCGTATGAAGAACAAGTAGGCGTGAGTGATGGAG